>Ga0315336_1001589_pt1 | contig 42035 bp, 40 predicted proteins | sample ASW5metaG_FD_204512 | JGI IMG/M metagenome (GOLD analysis project Ga0315336, IMG submission 204512) | Ammonia-oxidizing marine archaeal communities from Monterey Bay, California, United States - ASW #5 | ecosystem: Environmental > Aquatic > Marine > Intertidal zone | place: USA: California... | reverse complement strand
GGCAACAAGGCATCATCGAACAGGACCCAATGGATTTTCAATCTTATTTTGAACTGGGTCTCGCTTATCTAACATTGGGACGGCACAAGGAAGAAGTACAGGCATACAAGGAAGCTTTAAGTTTAAACCCAAAATCTGCACTGATACATTTAAATTTAAGCATAGCGTATGATCATTTGAATAAGGGTAGTAAGGCCATCCATCATATGCAAAGGGCAAATAATCTGTATACTATCAAGAGAAACCATCGAAAAATTCGTGCCACTCAACGACATTTAAAACGGTATTATTTGAGCTACCCAGGCCTTTCTATGAAAAAGATATTAGGCCGTTGAGAAAAGTTAGCCCATTTAGGTTGCACCACTAAATTTTAGTAATTATTTGGGTTTTTCTCCTTGATTGGGATTGTATTCGAACCCTCATTTTTTTTATATTGTTGGTGTTGAAGTTGCAATTATGACCTGGGATAAAAATATCTGTGGTGCTTTCTGAAAATAACCCAGCCGTTTTGCATTTAAAAAAGATTGCGATAGAGCGAAAGGAAAAGAGATGGTAATTTCAAGGGGTTAGATTACCTTTTTTATTCAACCTGGTAGAAATATAATGGAAAAAGATTTTGAACCTTTAAAAGCCCGACTGCGGATTATTTGTGATCGTCTGGATGAAGATGAGCAGCAATTTTTTCGTCCATTGATCGATAATTTTAAAGGTCAGACGCAGGAGTTTCAACGCATCATGCGCGATCTCGGTAAATTTGGTGAAAAAATTACTGATGGCAGTAAGTTTCAAACCTACCGTGAAGTTCAACATTTATATGACGATGCTTTCAGAAAAAAAAGTTGATCTTTACTAAACTACAATGATCGAAGCCATCCATATCATTGTTCATGGTCGGGTTCAGGGGGTCTGGTTCCGGGCTGGAGCAAAAGAAAGAGCTGATGAACTGGGTTTGTTCGGTTGGGTTAAAAATCAGCCGGAAGGAACGGTAGAAATTCATGCAGAAGGTAAAAAATCACGGCTCGAAAACTTTATTTCATGGTGTCGTAAAGGAACTCCAGCAGCAAATGTCACTTCACTGAACCTCAATCAGACTTCATTGCAAAATTTTACATCTTTTGAAATCCGCTCCTGACCTTAAAAAACTGACCCTATAATTTTTATCAAAGGATTGGCCAAAAAATACGACTCCTTATTAGACATAGAAGGGCTTGATTTTGAAATTCCCAAGGGTGAGCTGTATTTATTTTTCTTGGTCGAAACGGTGCAGAACAAACCGTTATAGTGTGACTTGGTTTATTTCTTGAATACTACTTTTACATGTAGCTGAGTGCCAGCGCGGCTGAGGTGGAAAGAAGAATAATCATCGAAGTTTTTACTTTTTAGTTGTTCCAATACCTCTTCTATGCGGGAGATTTCCCCCCCATCCATACTGAGTAATAGATCTCCTTTCCTGATTCCTGCCCTCTCAGCATTGGTGTTTTGTATGACTTCCATTATTATCACACCTTCATTTTTTTGCGCTAATCTTACCCCCAACTTCACATTGTCGGGAACTTTGTATTCGACCACCCAGGCGTAGTCGGCAGCAAAAAGAGGGATAGATACTTTTTTCACTTCCATTTCTCTATCCTTCAGCTCTGTTGGAATGTGAGTTATCGTGGGTTGGATGATTGAATAGGCGTGTGGAGTCCTACGGTAAGCACGTTTGGGAATGCCAAACCCGTATTGCACATGAAAGCCACCGCTAAGAACAACCAATTTTGTGTCTGTATACTTTGTGTTTATTAAAAATTGTGAAACGGTTTGTGCCATGGTCTCTTCCCAGAGAAGCAGCATGCGATAAGGCTTTTCCAAGGCTTTTTCTGTTCCCCGGTGACCCCCGAAAGCTGCCATGGAGAAGGCTCGATGGTATGGGTCTTGGTCATCCAGCTCGGGATAAAACGCACCATCGGGAGCGGGGTCATCAGAACGGAAACTATTTTCAACCTTGCGCGTGGATTTTAGTCCTATTAAAGGTAATTTGTTGGCCTGAGCAAAATCAAAAATAGGTTGATACAGTTTATAACCTGTCCCCCAGTTTGCATGGAAGAGTTTTTTAAATTCTTTTAAGGGGAGTTGGCCTGTATTCCATCGGGCGAGTTTTTCTTGGGCTGAACGGCGAAACATCTCTAGTCCGATGGCTACTGAATACCGTTCGGACAATTTTTTTATAATTCGAAGTTGTACTTTGTGGGCCTCAATATTGTCATGGGTTTCGCCAACATAAATCACCCGAGAAGCTGCAACTGCATTCATCATCTGCTCGAAATTGATGGTCAAGCCTGTAGGCAGATGGAGTATTTCCCCGGTTTGTAGATTGCCTAAATTCAGATAAGGAGAACCCGAGTTGGGGACTGCAAAGTCTTCGGTCTGGCCTTCCCGAGTAATAAGAAGTAGACATAACAGAAACAATGTTACAAGAGGGGTCCGTATGGTTTTGGTGGCTGAGTTTGGGCTCATAATTTTCAGCTATTGACTTTATGTGTGTTTTTGTTGATAATTCGTGGCTTCATACTCAAAAGGATGCAGACAGGCGTGTATTTTTGTCGGGAAGCATTAAGGAAATTCTTCTCATAACGTCAAAAGAATTAGTTCTATTCATTTAACAAGGAGGTAAAAGTTTTTGGAAGTAACAGTTTACCAAAATCAGGTTGAAAAAGCGTTAAAAGTTCTTAAAAGACAAATGACCAAAGAAGGGTTATTAAAAGAGTTGAAGCGCCGTCGTTTTTACGAAAAGCCCTCCGTGAAGAAAAAACGTAAGCAAAAGGAAGCTAAGAAGAAAAGAAAAGCCGCTATGCGTCGAATGCGATCTTATAACCGAATGTAAGATTCGATCATCACCCCCCCCTTTTAGGCTCAGGTCTACTTAAATTTTTAATTCCTACTTAATTCCTAATGGAGCATTTGTCAAATTAGGTATCCATAAAGCTTTTTTATTGTAGATTTTGCTAATACTTTCTGATCGCTAACTGCGCATATTTTTTTGTCGCAATGTCTCGTAAAAGATAACTGCAGCAGCAGCTGAGGCGTTTAAAGATTCCAGTGAGCCTTCCATGGGTATTTTAAGAGTCACATCGCAGGATTTTTTCAACAAAGGTCGAATCCCTTTTTCTTCTCCCCCTATAACTAAAACCATCGGTTCATCAAATTTGTGTTGATAGCAGGGAGTGTTGCCATCTGGGACAATTCCTGCTATCCAAAATCCCGCTTTTTTTAATTGCTCTATTCCACGAGTTAAGTTTGTGACCCATGAAATGGGGAGGTATTCGATAGCACCCGAAGAGCATTTTGCAACGGTTTCATTAATAGTTGAAGTGCGATTTTTGGGAAGGATTATTCCATGGATCCCCAATGCTTCTGCCGAACGAATGATGGCTCCCAGGTTCTGCGGATCTTGAATACTATCCAACGCAACCAGAATCGGTAACGGAGACTTCTGGAATACCAGTTTGATTAGTTCTTCCAGTTCCAGAGCTGGGATGATAGCAAAAACTCCTATCACACCCTGGTGGTTGTAGTCGCGGTATTTTTTTTGAAAAACGGTTTTTGGGATCGTTTCAATGGGTACTTTATTTTCATGAGCCAATAGGATTAACGAATTCAGTCGTGCCTGAGGTTTTCCTTGTTCGATAATAATTTTATAGCAACGGCGGTTTTGAGCTTTAAGAGCTTCCAATACTGGATTGAGTCCAAAAACAGTAGAATTATCGAAAGAATTCATATTTAATAGATGTATCGCCTATAATTAAAGGTTGCCGGGACTTTGGAATTTTCTGGACGCCGGACCGCATATGATCTATAAAGTTATGAAAAAATTGGGTTTATTTTTCCGAGAGGTTTCGGTTGCCCTTGATGATTTTTAACCATTGAACTTGTTCCTCCTCTGTAGGGCAAATTCAGGTTATTGTAACCTTTTTTATCCATCCTCTATATGCCGATTTCAAAAAAAAGGGTAATTTTTTATTTCTTCTTTCTTTTGCTCATCGGTGTGTTTTCCATTTTTTCTCTAGCCTACTATCAGCTTCGAAACCTGGGAGAAGTAAAGCACCTCGCCATAGAAAAAATAGAAGAATTGACAGGCCGAAAAGTTTCCATTGGCAATGCAGAGATGGATATTGTTCGCGGACTGAGCATTCTCCTAAAAGATATTTCCATTCAATCGAGATGGGATTCCAAACCGGAAGTGACTGCGCGTAGCGTATGGATGGTAGTGAAACTTCTTCCACTTTTAGAGAAGCGGATAGAGATAAAGCAAATTATTGTTCAGGGCTCATCGCTTAAGGTTGTTCGGAATTCTTCGGGACAATTTAGCTTTGGGAATGTTGGAAACTGGATCTCAAAATCCGCAGATAGTAAATTATTCAAGGTGCCCATGGTCAGCTTGATGAATCAGGTAATGGTGGAGGACGGTTCTATCCATTTTCTGGATTATTTAGACCAGCCCAAAGATGAACCCCTTTCTTTGGAAATGGAACATCTTCATTTTTCCCTCAGAAAGAGCCTTCTTAAATCTCTATTTCAGTTTGTTTTGGACGGTGAAATCCCTAATGCAGGCCCTTCCACTAGTTTTAAGGTTTCTGGTACATTTGATGGTTTTCCCGAAGAAAATGGATTTACGGGAATATTTATTAAAGGAGATATTCATGTAAAGCCTTTGAGTATTTCTAAATTTCAGCCTTATTTTAAAAAGGTTTTAGCTAAAACACCTATAGACAGCTGGTTGTCCATCGATTCAAGTTTTTCAGGGAATTTAGGTAGTGCTTTCAAAACAGCAGGGGTCTTGAAATATTTTTCTGATATCAAACAGGAACGAGCAGTGATAAGAGATGCTCGCGTTTCGCATCGAGGCGAACTTGAGTATAAAATTTCAATAGATAAAGATATTGTCGATGTTGAAGAGTTGAAGGTAGAAACCGGACCATTTAAATTTAAAGCAAGTGGTTTTTTAAATAATATTTATTCGAAAGATCCTGTCGTTTTTGTTGATTTAAAAACGGATACTTTTCAGATTAATAGGGGTATCGATTACCTCCCTCTGAAGATCTTTCCAGAGGAATATCACCACGTACTCCAGAAAACCTTCAGGAATGGATCAATAAAGTTAAACTCGTTTAAATTTGATGGAACAGTCAATCAACTAAGAGAGATATCCAAACCCAAAAACCACAAAAAGATTACCAGTGAAATCGAGATGCAAAATGTTGACTGGCAGAGTCCTCTGCCGCCCTTACGAAAAGTAACAGGGATCTTTAAAGTGGATAAAGGTAACAGCAGTTTTCAAATTCAGAAGGCTCGATATAAAAAACAGCCTTTAACCAATTTGCAGGGGAGTATTAAAAACTTTATGACCCGGCCTATTGCCGACCTGTATCTGGATAATAAAGTGGATGTGGCACAATTTCATAGCACTCTTGAAAAAGCCTTGAAAGGGCGTCCTATTCATGATGCTATTTCGAATTACTCTGACTTTCAAGGCTCAGCAAACCTAAGGTTGAATGTTAAAGGGCCTCTAAAAGGCTTTGACAAATTGGCGATATCGGGGGTAATCGATTTCCAATCTGTTTCGTTGGCTGAAAAAGAATTCGAGCCCAGAATAAAAAACCTGAATGGGAAAATAATATATACCCATACGCCTGAGACAGCTCAACAAAAAAGCAAGGCTTGGGGCAGGGTTTTTCAATACATAAACCTCTCTGGAGATTTTGCAAATAGCAAATTTTCGAATTTCAACGGTGAACTTGGGCTAAAAAATGGGGAGCCTATTAAAAAAGTAACAGCACGTTATCATTTGGATTCTAGTGATTTGAATTGGATCATTGAAGACGATTCAAAAGATCCCTTGTTGGCATTCCAGGAGGGGATCGATTTTACATCGGGAAAGGTCCTTGTCGACTATAGGTTCAAAGGGAACCCGGAAAAACCAGAGACTCAAAAAAAATGGGGAAAAATTGAGCTAAAAGACCTTTCGTTGAAGTATCGAGATCGACTCCAGGCAATGACGGGTTTGAATGGAAAAATTTCGTATGATGAAAAAAAAATACGATTGGAAAATATTTTGGGTTTTTACGGCAATTCCTCTTTGCATCTGGAAGGCAAAATTGATGGCCGGGGAAAATCTATTCCGGAATTTTCTCTGCGTTTGAACCTTCCTGCATTTCTGAAAGCGGACTTGAAAGATATTCCGATTTTTAGTGATTTTAATTTTTCTGGTCCTGCTCAAATTTCTATGAATATAAATGGGACTCCTGAAAATTTTAAATTTGAACAACAGGCAAATTTAACACGGGTAGGATATAAAATTCCTGATTTGGTTCAGAAAAAAGAAAACGCGCATAACCAGTTCAAAGCAAAAGGCACACTCACTGAAAAAGGTGGGCTGAATATTAAAAACTGGGTTTACGAATTAAGTGGCAACAAAATTTCAGGATCGATGCAAATTCCGGATTTGGATAAACGGGATTTTACAGTCCAATTAGCATCAAAAGAATTTACAGCCCACCCCTCTTATCAACTCTCAAAGTCGTGGGCAGCTGATGGTTCCATTAATTTTAATATTTCGGGGACTGGAAACCTGAACCAATTAGAAGATTCCCGCTTTGAAGGAAAAATAGATTTAATAAATTTGAAAGTCAAACCTGAAATTTTTTCTTCAAACCTACTTCTAAATGCAAAACTAAGATTTAAAGAAAAAAGGTTTGGTATCCGATCTGCCAGTATTGCTTCTTCTAGCAATAAGCTAAACTTCAGCGGAGTTTATCAGCGTGGGGATTCTCCGAAGTTGCAATTGATTCTTTCGGGAGAAAAACTCGATATCAATGAGCTATTCTCAGCGTCTCGGGATAAAGATGCAAAGATGGTAGACTTAATTACGCAGACAGAATTTTTTCAGAAAGGTAAAGGGCAGGTAATTTTTGATGTAGGACAATTAAATTTAAAAATGTTGAATTTCAACAATGTTGCAGGAAAAATTTCTCTAAATAATAAGGTCTTGCAACTTAAGGATTTCAGTGTAGGCATTAATCCGTTGCTTAAAAACTCTGTAGAATTGACCATTGATGAAAATGGAGTGAGCACTTTTGAGGGAAGGGTAAAAGTAAAGTATGTGAAAACAAAAAATGTTTTTAGTCTTTTTGGTGATGTGTTTAAGAACAGCTTGAGTGGAGATGTGAAAAAAATTAATGTAAAGCTAAATGGAAAAGGAAAAGATTGGTCAGAAATTTCCAAATCATTGTATGGAAAAATTTCTCTGGATATTAAGTCTGGTATGGTAGATCGGAAAAGGCTCAAACGCGGAGTTAATAAGTTATTTGGGTCTTTACCCATTGGTTCATTACCTTCAAAGAAAGATAATCGCTCCCCATTCAGGCAGATATCCGGTGATTTTATTTCAAGGAATGGGATATTTGAAACAGAAAACTTAATATTTGAAACTAAGGATCGCCGGACATCCATTGTAGGAAATTTTGATCTGGGGAAAAATCAAATGGATACGGTTGTGGGTGTTGCACCCCTGGCCAAACTGGATCGGTTTTTGACTAAAATCCCTCTTGTTGGAAAAATTTTAACTGCTGGGGATGAAAAGAGTTTGTTGAAAAATTATTACACGGTCAAAGGAAACTTTGAAACTCCTGAAATTTTACCGATTCCTTTTACCTCTTTAGGTAAAAAGGTGATGGGTATTTTTCAGGGCGTTCTGCAGGCTCCTGTCGAAATTCTTGAATCCCTGCCTGCAATTGAACCTCCCGACCCTTCTTCTATAGAAGACGTCCCTTCTTCTACCGAAGACGGTGAATAAAAAACCTATAACATTGGATAACAGGTTTCCCGTCCTAACTATCTAACGGGATTGTATATTGACGATCCTGAATTCGTCTGGTCTTTTACCTATATGCGCCGCCAAAGCAGCGGTTATGGCAGCAACTTGATCGTCTTGTTTTTGTGGGCTACTGGTTGAGCCAGACTTTGCTAGAGGGGCAAGGGAAGCTTGGTAGGGCATAAGTTTCACCAGAGTTTTAATGGTGAAAATAAGAATGATCAACACCGTAAAAATAACCGATATTGCAAGAATAGAAACATTCACAGCGGCTGAAACACTGGCTTCCATTTTAAATTTCCTTTATTGTTTTATTGCATCCACAACCGTTGCAATAGCTTGTATTCCTGGTTCAGGACTGCCGATAACGGGAGCCAGAGCTGCGTGGGTATCCATACCGCTAACATCTCCAAAAAGAGAAAGGAAGACCCCAGCTGCTACGGCACTGCCAATCACACCCGCTACGTTAGGTCCCATTGCGTGCATTAATAAGAAGTTGGAGGAATCAGCCTCTGATCCCACTTTTTGAGAAACCCGGGCAGCCATGGGAACCGCCGAGACTCCCGCGGAACCAATCAAAGGATTGACCCTACCGCCTGTAAATTTACACATTATTTTCCCAAAAATCACCCCTCCAGCAGTTGCAAATGTGAAGGCCAGTAACCCTAAAATAATTATTTTGATGGTTTCCCATTGTAAAAACGATTGTGCTGTCATGGATGAACCCACAGCGAGGGCAAGAAGGATGGTAACAATATTTATTAAATGAGTTTCTGCCGTCTCATGAAGGCGAGCGGTCACTCCCGATTCACGAAACAGGTTACCTAACATTAACATTCCAAGCAATGGAGTTACACCAGGTAACATGAGACAACAGACGATCGTTACAGTTACTGGAAAAACAATTTTCACTGTTTGTGAAATTGGTTTTAGCTGTTCCATCTTGATTTTCCGCTCTTTTTCAGTGGTAAGGAGCTTCATGATTGGTGGTTGAATCAAGGGAACCAGTGACATGTATGAATAAGCTGCCACAGCTATAGGAGCCAGTAAGTGGGGTGCAAGCTTGCTAGCTAAAAAAATAGATGTGGGCCCATCGGCACCACCAATGATTCCAATAGCACTTGCTTCTTGCATATTGAATCCCAGAAAAACAGCACCAATGAGTGTCGTGTATACTCCCACTTGAGCTGCGGCTCCAAGAAGAAAGGTGCTCGGGTTTGCTAACAAGGGACCAAAGTCAGTCAACGCGCCCACTCCCATAAATATAAGCGGGGGTAAAACTTCATGTTCTATACCCTGGTAGAAAAAGTTTAGTAGACCGCCGGTGTCCGTGCTTGCCATCATGCTCATTGGGATGTTTGCGAGAAGGCAGCCGAAACCCATAGGAAGAAGCAGAAGAGGTTCAAACTTTTTCCATATTGCTAGATAAATTAGGACACAAGCAACGCCTAGCATTATTACATCGCCACCCTCCAGACTGGCAAATGCAGTTGAGTGAGCTATTTTTGATGCGGATGAACTGAAACTAAATTCCATTAGCCGATGGTTACCAATTGATCGCCGGTTTGAACATTGTCACCTTCTTTAACCAAAATGGATTGGATAGTACCCGCTTGATGGGCTTTTACTTCACTTTCCATTTTCATGGATTCCATTACTAAAACGGTATCACCTTCATTGACTGCATCTCCGACCTTGCATCTCATTGAGAAGATAGATCCTGGTAAAGGCGCAGTGAGAGGAGAACCTCCTCCACCAGAAGGTGCGGCAACAGGCGTGGCAACAGGTGCAGCAGCAGGTGCAGGAGCCATAGTCCCTGAATCCCCCATTGCTACTTCAACTGTGAAATCTTTTCCATTAACTCGAACTTGATAAATCGATGAACCGCCTTGGGGTGCTGCGGGCACCTTTCCTGCTGGAGAACTGGCAGGTGTTGATTTGGCCGCTGCCGGTTTTTCTGGTAAAGGGTTTCCTCGGGTTTCGAAAAACTTTAAAGCAACTTTTTCAAACAAGGCATAGGTCAGTCGGTCTTCCTCGCTGGTGTATTTATTTCCGAGCTCTTTACAAACCCCTTCCCATTCCGGCTCAAGTAAGTCGGCGGGCCGACAATCTGTAACTTTTTTGTCGCCAGCAACTTTTGTTAGAAGATCCTCATCGATAGGTGCTGGCAATTTGCCATAATTTCCCATTACGCATTGCCGTGTTTCCTTGGTAATGATTTTATAACGCTCACCTGTTAGAACATTCAATGTTGCTTGTGAACCAACAATTTGACTTGTTGGTGTGACTAAGGGGGGATAACCCATGTCTTTTCTGACACGCGGCACTTCTTTCAGCACCTCTTCCAGTTTATCCAGTGAATTTTGTTCTTTCAGTTGATTTTCCATATTGGATATCATGCCGCCGGGAATTTGCGATTTTAGAATGTTAATATCTACACCTTTAAAATCACTTTCAAACTCTGAATAATTTTTCTTAACTTCCTTGAAGTAATCATTGATCTCTTCAAGTAGGTTCAAGTCCAACCCTGTGTCGCGAGGAGTCCCTTTTAATGCTGCTACAATGCATTCCGTTGCGTAATGAGATGTTCCCATGGATAAGCAGGAAATGGCCGTATCTACCATGTCGATTCCGGCATTGATTGCACATTGTATATTCATTCCCACGAGTCCGGTTGTCGCGTGTGTGTGTAAATGGATGGGAAGCTTTACATTTTTTTTCAGTTCAGTGATGAGCATTGTGGTTACATTTGGAGTCAACAGACCAGCCATATCTTTGATGCAGAGAATATCCGACCCCATGTTTTCAAGGTCTTTTCCCATCTTGATGTAGAGATCTATATTGTGGACAGGACTGACGGTATAGCTGATACAACCTTCGACTGTTTCTCCGCATTTTTTCACGGTGTTAACGGCTGTTTCTATATTTCGGAAATCATTGAGCGCATCGAAGATTCTGAAAATATTTATTCCAACCTCCACAGATTGTTTTACAAATCGCTCGACGATATCATCTGCATAATGCCGATAGCCCACAGCATTTTGGCCTCGCAACAACATTTGAAATGGGGTCTTGGGCATTTTTTTCTTGAGTACGCGTGCTCTTTCCCAGGGATCTTCATTCAAAAAACGGATACAGGTATCAAAGGTGGCGCCACCCCACATTTCCAGCGAGAAAAACCCCACCTGATCGAGTTTTTCTGCAATGGGTAGCATATCTTCTGTTTTCATTCGTGTGGCAAGAAGCGATTGATGGGCGTCTCTAAGTACCAATTCTGTAATTTTTAGAGGATTTGTTTCCATTCCTTATAATTTCCTTAAAAAATCAGAGATGCTATTGGTTTGGAAAACATCCTCTGAAAAATTAAATAAATACTAAAAAAAATTTCAGCAAGTGATAGGTGTTTATCTCATAGTGTCCGAAAGCTCTTAATCCTTTCCCAAAAGGATGCTATCAGTCTGGTTTGGGAGAAAAAATACTAAGTTATTGCTCTTGCAAAATCAAATCTTATTTCCGCCAGGTCATGGGAAGCAATAGAAGGAGAATGCCATATATTTCAAGTCTTCCCAATAACATGCAGGAAATTAGAATTCCTTTTCCCATAGCGGGTATAGGGGCGTAATTGCCCATTGCTCCAACCCCTCCCAGACCCGGGCCGATATTAAATAGAGAGGCAATCGATGCAGAAATTGCAGTGGTCAAGTCAACCCCCATGAAAGAAAGCATTATTGCGCTTAGAACTGAAATTCCAATGAATAAGAATGTCAAGGCGGCTACATTGGATAGGTCATCGGGGTCGATGGTTTTATCTCCTACTTTCACATGAAAAATAGCCCGCGGGTGAACCAGTTTTACGAGTTCTCTTGTAATAATTTTTATTAGGATAATAAAACGGATGACCTTAAAAGAACCACTAGTGGAACCAGAGCAACCGCCAATCATCATCATACCCAGTATCAATAGTTTTAAATATTCAGGCCATAAATTAAAATCCTCGGTAACGAAACCGGTAGTGGTTTGTATGGATACTACAGTGAAAGCGGCACTCCTGAATGCTTCGCTTGCATCGCCATCAGGGGACACGCGGGTGAGCCCCCAAGTCACTAACAGAATGCCTATTATCAACATGGAACAATAAGAGCGAAATTCTGGATTTTTTAATACGCCTGCAAAATTTCCTCTCACAATTTGAGAATGTAAAGCAAAATTGATTCCGCCAAAAAACATGAACACGATGATAATTGCTTCTATATAAATATTGTCAAAAACGCCCACGCTACCATTGTGTGGCGAAAACCCACCTGTGGCAACGGTAGAGAATGTATGGCAAACAGCATCAAATAAATCCAACCCCGCAAAAAGTAACGCAATAATTTCAATGACGGTGAGGGCGAGATAGGTTTTCCAAAGAATTTTAGCGGTTTCAGCTAGCCGCGGTTGCATTTGCTCCACTGTTGATCCGCCAGGAATTTCTGCTTTAAACAAATGGAAACTACCAATACCCAGCATTGGAAAAATTGCCAGAGACAGCAAGATGATTCCCATTCCCCCCACCCATTGCATCAGGTTTCTCCAAAAAAGAATTCCGTGAGGCACGGCATCAATATCAACAAGGATAGATGCTCCAGTGGTGGTAAAGCCACTGGCACTTTCAAACAAAGCATCTATATAATTAGGGCAAATTCCGGTTAGGTAAAGAGGGAGGGCTCCAAAAGCGGACATGGCGATCCATGAAGAAGCGACGATCGCAAAGCCTTCCCGATCGCGCAGTTTTTCAATCCCAGAGGGGAATAACTTCCAGAACACGAGACCTGTTGTAAGTCCACCTATAAACGTCAGACTGAACGCAGTAGTTTCCGAAATATAACCTTCGAGAACTGGATGGTCGTAATATATGGAAACTCCTAGTGGAGCTAAGAGGAGGCCAGAAAGAAGAATTAGTAAAACTCCTACTACATTTAATATCGCTTGGATATTCATTGGAAGGGAAGAAAGGAGCGCTTGCGATCAAAGAGCTTTTCAATTTTTTCTATTGCTCCAGGGAGGGCGACTAGTATGACGGAGTCTCCAGCTTCCAGAGTGATTTCATCATTAGGAATCAGCATTTCCCTCTTCCTAAGAATGGCTCCGATGATAGCTTCCTTGGGAAACTTGATGTTCGAAATTTGTTTGTTCACGATAGAGGAGTCGGGTTCAACTCCAATTTCCATTACCTCGGCATCCTCGATTAGTTTAAATACCGACATTACCCTTCCTTTTCGCAGATGCTTCAATATGGCGCTGACAGTTATCAATCGCGGGTTGATGGTGATATCCATGCCAATGGAATCCAGGATAGGTAAATATTCTGGATCGTTAGTAATTACTAAGGCTCTTTTGGCACCATATTTTTTAGCCAGTAAAGCAGAGAGAATATTATTTTCATCATCATCCGAAAGAGCCAGAAAAAAATCTGCTTCCTTCATATTTATTTCATTGAATAAATCCATATCTGTTCCACTTCCATGCATAACAACGGTTCTCTTTAATACATCTGCTGCAACATGCGCTTGTTCTCTGGATGGTTCGATGATGCGTACATCATGACTTCCTTCTTCCAAAGCCTTTGCAAGATGAATGGCCATAGGGGTGGCACCATAAATGATCACTTTTTCAACTTCATCCAAGGTTTTATTAAGCATGGGGAGTAAAAAAGGTAGAAATTCTTTATCAACCAGTGTGTAAAACCTGTCGCCTGCATGAATGATATCTTCATCTTTAGGAAGAACTAATTCCCCGTTACGAACGATAGCTACGATTATGAAGGACTCCATTAACGCGATGCTGCGGATATCCTGTATAGATTTTCCTGCAATAGGAGCATTTTCTGGAACATCGAATTCGCGTAAAAGAACTTCTCCGTCAGCGAATTCTGCAACGTTAACGACACCTGGAGTTTCAAGGAATTTCAGAATTGTTTCGACCATTATCTGTGGCGGGTTGATCGCCTGATCGATAAATAAATCTTGAGCAGAAAGGACGGCTCCGGTGGTGGTGAATTCCATGTCACGCAAGCGGGCAAACTTGTTGGGCACTTCAAAACGGGAGGCAAGAAAACAAATGAGCAAATTAATCTCGTCTTTTTCGGTGACGGCAATCAACATTTCAGTGGATTTTATTCCCGCCTTGACCAATACGCTGGGTAAACAGGCGTTGCCATGCATCGCCATAACATCGAGGGTATCTGAGATACGCCGGGTGCGGTCAAGATCCATGTCTACAATGGCGACATCATGACCCTCTTGCGAAAGTTCTTGGGCAAGATTGAATCCGACTATTCCCGCTCCAACAATGAGTATTCTCATACGACCTTATAAAAAAAGAGTCTCTACTACTATAATAAGAGGTTCTTGTTTATTTTTCCACCCAGTATGTTGGGAGTAGGTTATTTAGACTTATTAAGAAATCCCAGAAAATCGGAATCCTCAGACATTAGGAGAGTGGTATCAGTTTTTAAAGATTGTTTGTAAGCTTCCATAGATCTCATAAAGGAGTAGAACTTGGGGTCTTTATTAAATGCATCGGCGTAGATTTTTGTAGACATTCCATCCCCTTCACCACGAATGGTCTGTTCTTGCTTATAGGCTTCCGCAACTAAAATGGTTTTTTCTTTATCCGTTTCGGCGCGAATTTTGGTAGCTTCTTCCTTGCCCTCGGATCGGTATTCCATGGCAATTCGTTCACGCTCTGTGCGCATTCGATTGAATATGGAGTTAGCAATTTCAGGAGGTAGGTCGGTTCGCTTAATTCTTACTTCAACGACTTCGAGCCCATATTCTGCGGCTTTTTTGTTTGCCTCCTTGGTTACCTTGGCCATGATTGCATCGCGCGTTCCCGTAACGATACTTGTCAGGTTATGTTGACCGATTTCAACACGCAATTCGGAGTAAACAATATCATCCAGCCGTGCACGAGCGCCTTGCTCACCACGCACCGTTTCCAGAAATTTCAAGGGATCGATAATGCGAAACATAGTGAAATTGTCGAGCAATAAGTTTTTTTTGTCTTTGGTTATTACTTCAGCAGGGGAGGAGTCGTTATCCAGCAACTGGTTAGAAAAATATTTAACCCGCTGAAAAAATGGAATTTTGAAATAAAGCCCCGGCTCAGTAATCGTTTCCTTAGGTTTCGATAGTTCTAGCACAATTGCGTTTTGTGTCATGTGTACCGTAAACATGGATGATGAAAGTATGATAATTGCTATAACGCCTGCGATAATAAATGAGTTTTGTTTCATGGCTATTATTTATTACCTCCCAAAAGCGAATTCTTACCTAAAGGAAGGATCGGCAGAACATTACCGCCTTTTTTATTTCCCATGATTACCTTATTTATCTCAGGAAGAATTTGTTCCATGGTTTCTAGATAAATTCTTTTGCGGGTAATATCAGGGGCTTTTTTATACTCCCCATATTGTTGAAGAAATCGTTTGGCATCACCCTCAGCTCTTTTAATCTTTTCTTCCCGATATCCCTCTGCGACTCGAACGATCTGTGCAGCTTGTCCGCGAGCTTCAGGGATCACTGCATTGCGATAACCCTGAGCCTCATTGATCATTCTCTCTTTATCTTCACGAGCACGAACTACGTCTTTAAATGAATCAGCAACTTGCTCGGGAGGATGCACGGCCTGAAGTTGAATTGTCACTACCTGTAGGCCGGATTTATATTTGTCGAGAAGGGCTTGAATCTGATCCTTTGCCAGCACCTGAATTTCTGCTTTACCTGTGGTCAGAGCCTCATCAATTTTTTTACTACCCGTGATTCCTCGGATTACCGTTTCTGCTGCATCGCGAATCAGTTTATGAGGTCGGCGTACATTGAACAGATATTGCACCGAGTCCATAATTCGGTATTGAACAACCAAGTTCATGTCAACGATGTTCTGGTCACCTGTAAGCATTAATGATTCTGCAGGCACGCTTTGAGTGGGCCGCCCCTGTGCTGTTCGGAAACCAATTTCTGCACGCCTTACCTGTGTGATTTTTGGAGTGGCCGCATGTTCTATCGGAGAAGGGTATTTAAAATGAAGTCCGGGTGAATTGGTGCGGTCAAACTTCCCAAACCGGGTCACCACAGCTTCTTCGTCGGGCTCTACGAAATAAAAAGTACCTGGGATAATCCACACTACCAGTAAAAGTAGAATAATGCCCCACACCATGGAAGGTTTGAATTGAGGTATCTTAATTTGAGGAATATTAAAAGGTGGTGCAGGAGGACCGTCGTCCTGTCTCCCGCCCCCTTTATTTTTAGGTTCTTTAGACTCGTGTAAATCGTCCCATGGCATACGTTTTATTGCTTCTAAAAAGATTATTAATAGTCAAAACTGATGTAAGTCACGCTATCAGACCCCACCATTCTTGTCAACCTCCAGACGGGGTTTACCGACTAGCATGGGATGTAAAAAGCTCATTTATTATTTTTGTGATATTGCTCCTCGGGGTACGGAACTTTAGGAAGAATATCAGGACCCTTAAGATTCTGGATCGAGTTACATCCAATCATGCTCTCAAAAGGGTGAACCACCATTCCAACTAGGCACGGCCCAAACAAAAGTGCGCTAGTTTGACAGGGGAAAGATTTTAAATTACGCTATAATACACTCGATACATTGGATTTAATATCCTGTTAAAACTATTTGGAAGAGAACTAATATGCTTGCTTTTGTTTTAGACATTACCCAGAACAAACCCGCAAACTCTAAAGAGAATGAGAATGATGAGGTCAAGCAATATATGGACTACCAGCGCAAGCTAAACCATATTAATTTGGTCAAGCACTCTTTGGAGTACGCTAAAAATCAGTTGCAGGAAAATATAGATTCTTCCGAAAGCGAAAAACTATCTCAATTTTTGAAGAACATTTTTCCTATTTCACATCAATTTGCTGATGTCGAGACCCTTATGCTGATGCTAAGAAAGTTGATGAATAGTCAAAACTCTTCTAATAACTGGTATCGCATGAATTCCTTTTATCACGCGGTAGTTTTTGAAAGCATGAAAGAATTCGTTAAATTTTATAATCTATTGTTGGTCGAATCTCCAGAAAGGGCAAAAGACCTTGGTGTGTCCGAGGGAACAGAGGTAGATTTCGAAGACTGGTCTTATCTTTATTTTCAAGATATGGATTTTCATATAGGTAAAAGCCTGAGTTACACGCATTACCCTTTCGCGAAACGTAACAAAACCATTGGGGAAAAATGGCAAGAGGGAATTAACGAAGGTAAGTCAAAAGCAGAAGCTCTAAAAGCTATTCAAGCTGATTATGAAATAGATGATACGTCGGTGAAGATTTTATTGGGACAAAAAATAAGCCCTCCAGATCTTGAATTACTCTATACATCAGTAGAAAACCCCATTTATGAAGCTTTGACAGAAGTCGAAGATGGCCGTTGGGGAGTAATGGATGGCGAGTCATTGCTCGACCATACTTACTACATGGGGGCACATTTGAAAGTTTGGGAATGGAGAAAACGTGAGGAAGTGGAAGCAGAAACCGAAACGGTTATGAGTCAGCTTACTAAGTCATCCAAAAAATAGTTTTTTCTGTTAGAAATAAAGAGAGTTACGGTCGAATGATAGGGTTGTGTGGGCAAACAAGACCATGAAACGTTTATTAATCGTATATAATATCCTTTATACCTTGCCATTCAATTTTCTACCGTATTGAGTAGGAGAAAAAAGTTTACAATTTATATTGAAAGTCATAATATGCCCCCCATGTTAAAGGTAGAGTGTTATACATCCTCAAAATTGAATGAAAGACCGGTAGCTTTCTCCCTAAGTAATAGTCGCCACAAGGTAGAAGAGATTATAGACCGTTGGTATGGGGAAGGTTCGCGTTATTTCAAAATCAAAGCTGACGACGATAATATATACCTCCTAAAGTACGATGAGCGTAAGGATCGTTGGGAGTGGGTTTTTTATCAAAACCCTAAAATGCTGGATGCTTTGCCCGATTCAGATCTTGGCTCGTTTCAAGGTCCAGGACGAGAGATTGAAGATCTGGACAATATCCATCCTATAAACTGAATTTCAAAGAGCGGTTCGCTCATACATTTATTTTTTTAAAAAGAGTTTTTAAATGTTGCGGGATAAGATTTTATGAACCGATTGAACCCTGAGGCGATCTATTCGTATGCAGGACAGCGTCGAAAAATGGTCGAAGAACAATTGGGCGATCGTGGCATTAAAGATTTGCATTTGCTCGAGGTAATGAGTCGGGTGCCTCGACATCTATTTACGCTCGACTCTTTTCAAGATCGCTCTTATGGCGATACGCCTTTACCCATTGGTGAAAATCAGACGATTTCACAACCCTATATCGTCGCGGCTATGACAGCAGCGTTGGAATTAAAAGGGGATGAGCGAATATTAGAAATTGGTACCGGATCGGGGTACCAAACTGCGGTGATGGCTGAATTAGCTGCGCAGGTTTTTACGATAGAACGTATCAATGCTCTTTCGCGCAAAGCCCAGCAAATTCTTGACGGACTAGGTTATGCGAATATCGTTTTTAAAATGTTTGATGGAACGTATGGTTGGCCGGATCAGGCACCATTTGACGCTATCATGGTTACCGCCTCGGCAAAAGAAATTCCCAAATCCTTGATCAAACAATTGGGAGAGGGTGGAAGACTGGTCGCTCCGGCAGGAGATACAGATGAACAGAAACTAATCCTTTTGAGAAAAAAAGGCAATCAGGTGAGCAGGACAAAAATTTGTGATTGTAAATTTGTCCCTCTGATCGGAAAATATGGCTGGCCCGAAAAATAATATACAACCGCTCAGATATAAAAGTTTTGTAAGAGGTTGGTGTCTTTATTCAGCGACGTCTGATTAGTTTTTTTTGATGAGATAATAGACCTCCCCCTTTTCATGGTAGTGGCCGGCCATAGCTCCTGCTTCTTGACCTGTCCCAAAATAAAGGTCGGCGCGTGCCTTTCCGCGAATAGCACTTCCCGTATCTTGATCAATGACAAACCGGGAAATCTGTTTCCAGGACTTTATCTTATTATTCGCATTGAGCATCGGTTTCCGTATTTTTACAAAGACCAGTCCGCCTGCTGGGTAGATCGACTTGTCAGTAGCGATAGATCTTCCTCCTACCAGTTCTGCACCTCCTGAGCCGATTGCTCCTTCATCGCTGAGTGAGAAAAAGATATAGCGTTTGTTCTGGTTGAGATATTTAGAAATGTTTTGCGGGTTATTGGCGAAATATTTTTTAATTCCCTGCATCGAACCTTCACCTGTTGTGATCACGCCATCACGAATCATTAGTTTTCCGATGCCATTATATGAATATTTGTTGGACCCCTGATAGCGAACTCCCTGCCGTGTTCCACCGGGGAATTTGAGAACCCCTGAACCCTGAATATGGAGGAAATAGCGTTCAAGCTCATTTTCCAGCCAGGCAACTTCGAGACCTCGATTACTTAGAGCGCCTTTACGGTCGATTTCCTCGCGTGTCAAACTTCTCCAGTTTTTAGCAGATTTGTTTTGGAGAATCTGCTTTATTCCTATCTTGGATCCTGCTAATCGAATGTCTAGTTGCGTTCCCGCCATATGAAAATCTTTTCCCGGCATTTTGTAAATCGGGAAGCGGTAACGAGGTGAAGGAACTGGGCTCGCTGGGATTACAGGTCGGTAGTAACCGGTGAAAAGAACTTTTTTATCTTTCCCGTTTCCCACTCGGTAGAGTAAAAATTCTTCATAAACTTTTTTATCGAAATCTTCCTGGGAGATATTTTTTTGCAATAGTTTTCGAAATGCTTCTAGGGTTTCTATGAGCCGACTGCGAGTGAGGGTGAAGTCGCCCAGACGTATCGGCGAAGCCGGGTCTTGCCCATACATAACCTCCAACTGGTTGTGGATAGCCAGTTGCAAGGATGTGGGATCCATGTCATCCGTGAAACTTTTTAAGTCTGCAATCGATTCCAAGCTAGGTTGTAACCCTACAGGCTTAGATTCTTTTTCTTTTGTTATAGGTTTGTTTCTATGGGAATCAAATTTATGAGTATAATTTTTTTCATCCTTTTCAGGTTTGTATGAGTAGATATCCGCAGTTTGGCTGGGGCCTTTGGTAGAGCAAGACGCGATTAAGAAAAATAATCCCAGAATTATTAATTGTAAAATCGCCAGATGGAGTTTGCAAAGAGAATTAGACTTGTTTAAGGACACAGGACTTCCTTGTGAGTTTAAGTTTAGGTTCTAAGTTAATTGTCCGAAAACTTGCATTCAATGTTGTCCATGGCTTCGTTCGCCAATTGGTCGCAGCGTTCATTTTCGGGGTGGCCCGCATGACCTTTCACCCAAACCCAGATTATTTTATGCTGTTTGCTCAGGCTATGGAGTTCCTGCCACAATTCTTTGTTTTTTACAGGTTGCCGGGAAGCCGTCAACCAGCCTTTTTTTATCCAGTTATGGATCCATTCTGTCATCCCCTTAACCAGATACTGTGAGTCAGTGGTTAGGGTTATTTGATAAGGTTGGCTTAATTCTTTTAAGGCCACGATAGCTGCTGTCATTTCCATGATGTTGTTTGTGGTTTGTGGGTGGGATCCTTTAAGTTCCAGAACATTGCCATCGCCTCGAATAATGCAACCATAGCCCCCAGGACCGGGATTTCCCTTGCATCCACCATCTGTAAAAATTTCAATTGATTTCATAACTGGCAGAGCATATAGGTAATCGGTCGGAGCATTTTGAAACAAGTAGCGATCGACTAGTTTCTAAATATGTTTTTTACAGTTCTTTCCTATATACATACTTCGGGGATCGGGTCAGCACTCGAATTCTTATGGGAACCATAACATATTAGTTTCATTAAGGAAATTTGAATTTACGACATTTATAAGGATTCTCTTGATTGGCAGTATTGAAAGATATGATAGATTAACTTGATCATTTGTTTTTGGAGACATCTGGTGAAAGAAGCCCCCAAAGAATCTGCGTTAGACAAAGATTCTAGAGATATGTCATTACAATGTGTCGATGCCATTGAAATTAGCTTGTTCATTGAAAAGGAAGGTCTCGCCTTTTATGAAAAGGCCGCAAAAAATGTTTTAGACTCAAGGGTGAAGGATATGTTTCTGCGTTTGGCAGAGGAAGAAAGAAAGCATATTCAGACTCTACAAACCAAAATCCAATTTTTACAACCTGCCATTTCTGGCAAAGGCAAAACCCAAAGACGCGTGGATTCCTTTGTCAGTGAGCAGATCAAGGGAAAAATTTTCCCAACCTTTGAACTGAAAGCGGTGAATAAATTTAAAAATGATGCCGAAGCTTTGGATTATGGGATCGAAGCAGAACAACGTTCGATTGAAACCCTGGCTCGACTATTAGAAAATGAGAAAAAACTGGATGTGAAAGCCGTTTTTTTGCATTTGATGGTTGAAGAAAAAAAACACCTGGCTCTCTTAAAGGACTTGAAGGAAAAATTTTAGTTATAAATGGGTGTGATACTCAGGTTTTTCGTGCTTCTTGGTGTTATTTTGTATGTAGGAATTGCTAAGAATCTCCCCTTAGTTGTAGATTTAAACTGTCTGAGGCGATATACTAAATATACTAAGTCAGAAAAGGTGTAAACATTTTAATTATTAAGGTTTGACAACGTTTTTGGCCTGGTTTATTATTATTGTCTTTTTCTCTTCAAATTAACTTAAAGACTAAGGATTACAAGAATGAGCAACTACGAGGTCAAAGCTGGCCCGGAGGCCTTTTTACCTCCTGCTGCAGCATCAATGGGGAACGTTTTACCCGATGAGGGTGAAGCGCATGTTGGAGGTAAGGTTGTGCCTGAGGAAGAGGCATATGAAATGGCTGCCAGAAAGATTTTAGGGGCCAAAGTTCCAACTATTTTCCCAGGACCTTTGGTGTTGTGGAAATGGACCGATCATGTGGCGGAAAAGGCCACCGCTCTTCGTGAGTTGGCCAATGAAGTCCCCATGCGATTGATCCCCATGGCTGACTACAGGCCTAAATACCCCAAGATTATTCAGGAGTATGAGATCAATCCCAACCACCCCAATCTGACAATTTGGCATAACAAGATTGATGTATGTATTTTCATAGGTGTTCATTGCCATATGGCTAATTTATCTCTAAAGATTATTCGTGGCGGCACGAGTTGTTATACAATAGCAATGTGTGCTATGGCCGGGCATGAAGACGCTTGTCTTTCCTTTCGTGACGCAGACCTGAATATGATAGAAAAACTCAAGGCTACGATTAAAAAGCTTAAATCGGAGGGCGTGAAATCTCAGGCCGAACCTTTTACTCAATTTATAATGGGTCGATCCGGGTGTCTTAACGAGTGACCATAAATATAAAAGGAAAAAATTAATACTTAAAAAGTAATTTCTGATCATTTTAAAGCACTCTTTATACGGGAGTAAATTTTATGAATAAACAAGTTGAGCTTGAAAATAGAAAAGTCATAGCATCAAAACATGTAAAGCTAGGCCAAAAAAACCAAAAAGGCCAGACCTACACGGATGTAAACGATATATTTTATAAGGCAAAGCAAACACCTAGCTTCCTGACAGGGAGTGAAGTGATTCGTGCCGCCATCAAGATTGCCAGCGTAGGAACTTCAGTTGCCTATCCAATTACGCCCCAGAGTGAAGCGGCAGCTTTGATTGGTGAACTTTTTGCTGAGGGTTATTTGGATGAGTATTTCCGTGGTGAGAGTGAATTTGCGGTTATGGGTCAATGTGCCGGGGCTGCCTTTGGAGGCCATCGTGTTTTTACGACGACCGCGGGTCCTGGAACTTTGAGGGCTATGGAAAACTTTCCTATGTGGGCAGGTTCCAGATTACCGATCCAGGTTTGTGTGACTTGCCGAGGGGTTAATTCTCCCCTGAGTATTCAGCCGGATACTTTGGAAATGCATTATCTGCTTGAGACGGGAATGCTGGTTTGGCATGCAGAAACTGCCCAAGATTTATTTGATTTTATTTTGAAGGGTTTCATTGTCGCGGAACAGCCAGATGTGCATGTTCCGATTGCGGTATGTTGTGACGGCTTCTTCGTGACTCACACCAAAGACACGGTTGAGCTTCCACCGGAGGATTTATGCTTGACCCCTTATGATCCATACCGAAACCCACAACCGGTAATGGATATGGAAACCGCACCGATCCGTATGATGCGTGACCCATTTGTTATGAAATCCAACTACATCAGTTATGCTACCCATGCTTCCTGGCAACAGGAAGTCCATGCGGCAGTTGAGCGTTCCCGCAAACACACCATCCCGTTATTGGATGGTCTGATTGATGAACATGACATCGATCGGGAAATCTTGATTGTGGGATCCGGAACGGCTGTTTCTCAGAGCCGCGAAGCCATCCGTCTGCTTGAGGAGGAAGGCATCAAGGTAGGACTGGTTAAAATCAAAACAATTCGTCCGTTCCCATTTGAGGAAGTTCGACAGGCGACCAAACATGCGAAGCATATTTTTGTCCCTGAGTTTAATATTAGTGGATGGTTGGCCCGAGAAATCAAAGCCAATATTCCGGATAACGAAAGAGTTTATGTTGGGCCGCATGTTATGGGTGGTATGACTATGCCTTCTGAAGTGATTGTAGAAGAAATTAAAAAACATTTGGGTATAGAAACCGCTGCTACAGCGAGCCTTGGCTAGATAAAGAAAAGTTAATTAAGTCATTTTCCCATACGGGAATTAAATTTAAAGGGGAACTTATGAGCAAGGAAAAGATCGTTTTATGTGAAGATCTGGCAGATATCATGCCGCCGGAATATCAGGAGTTGGTTGAAGCGGCTACCTTCGGTGAGCAAGACCGCGGTTGGAAGGACATTGGTTCTTCCAAAGAATTGATTGAACAGCATTCTTTATGTGCAGGTTGTCCTGAGTCCATTGCATTTCGGTATATTCTGGCCAGCCTTCCGGCTCCGGAAGATACGGTGTTTGTGGGTTCCACCGGTTGCACTAGTTTGGTTTTTCCTCACGTTGCCGTACATAACATCCACTCTTTGTTTGGCAACCAGAATGCGATTGCATCGGGTTTAAAACGAACTTTGAAAGCTCGATTCCCAGATGTTGAAAAGGATGTAGTGGTTCTGGCAGGCGATGGTGCAACGGTTGATATTGGTTTGGATATGACCATGCAGTCCTGGTTCCGGCAGGAAAAATTCACCACCATTTGTTTTGACAATGAACTCTATGCAAATACCGGTGGTCAGGAAAGCGGATTGATGCAGAAGGGCTTTGTTGCCAAAATGGCTCCTAAAGGTAAGAACTTTGAAAAAGTTCGTCTGCCGGAAATTGCCCGCGAAGCCGGTTGTGCTTATGTAGCCCTTTTAACTGTTAGTAAGCCAAATCGAGTGGAGCAAGCTATCAAAAACGCTATTTATGTCGCGCGTGAAGTAGGCCCCACATTTGTTCAACTTTATACCCCGTGTATTCTTGAGATCGGTAAACAGAGCATGGAAGGTTTGGATGAGATGAAAGAGTCCGAAGCCATTGGTGGTCGGTTCGTCCAGAAAGAATACATTACCGATGAAGCCCAGAAGTTACTGGATTCAATCAAAGAAGAAACCAAAGCTAGAAAAAAAGCGGCAAAAGAAGCGAAAAAGCTGGTAAACGCGTAAAGAAATAGGAGTAGAAAAACTATGAGCAGGATGAATATCCGAATTTCCGGTTTGGGAGGTCAGGGAGCAGTAACGGCTGCGCATCTTTTGGCTATGGCTGCAAATAAGGATGGTAAATTTTCCATTTCTAATCCTTTTTTTGGTGCTGAGAAGCGAATGGCTCCTGCGGAAAGTTATGCCAGGATTGGAACAGAACGTATTTATGATCGGGGTGAATTGGTTTATCCGGACGTCATTATGATTTTTCACCCACAGGTTATAACCATGCAAAAAAGTTACACAGCTCCATTCTATTCAGGCATTAAAGAAAACGGATTGGTCATTATCAACACGAGCGATGACCTGCTTGCAGAGGAGGATCATAAGCGTTTGGCAGATATTAATGTTTCTGTGCTCAATCACGATGCCACGAAACTGGCTCTGGAAATCGGGAAAACCGAGCTTTCAACTAATATGGCGATGCTCGGTGCCTGTGCCGGGGTGACAAAGATTGTTACTCTGAAAGCCTTGGACGGTGCTTTGCAGGACCGTTTTGGGAAAAGATATGTCGCGTCAGGGGGTACTGCTACACTTGATGAAGCGATTAAAAAGAAATATGCCAAGAAAGAAATGCTGCTCAAGGCTAATATGGATTGCATTACCGAGTCCTATAAAATGTCTTCTGAGTGGGCCGAAAAGCAGGATCTGAATTTGGTAACTGTTTAAGGATGGGGTGATGCAATCCGTCGGATATGTGTTTTAACCTTTTTTATATTATGAGGGGAGTTTTTGAGTGTACAACATAGCTTGGGTAGATAATGATAAATGTATCGCGGAAAAAGGTTGCCGACTGTGCATTATGTATTGTCCTGAAGCAGACACGATCATGATGGATGAAAAAACTACGAAAGCCATTGTAATCGAGCCTCGCTGTAAGGGTTGTGATTTATGCAAAGTGGTATGCAGTACTCATAATGCTATTACCATGTTTCCTGTGGACCCGACCACGGGCAGAGTTATTATGGGTGGCAAGGAATCTGAAACAGCTGGATTGGGTCAGGCTTATTCTGGTTAATTTGTTTTAAAGGTTTTCAAGAGCCTATGGCCTCATGGTCATGGGCTATTTTTTTGGCTGTAAGAAACGGGTGAATTATTTAGAATCTGGAGTTATTTTTTCCATCTAATTTATAAGGATCCCTGTTTTAAACAGAATAAACTTTACAAAGGAACTTGTGAATGGTTGATATGTTTGAGAAAGAAGTACAGTGCACTCTTTGCCCTGATACTTTTGAGCCATTGATTGAACCAGAAGAAGATAAAGGTGCCTACCCCATTTATTGTTCGAGTTGTTCCAACTACGTCCACGTGTCACGGGCTAACCCTGTCAGAGTTGCCTTTCGTGAGGTTTTAGGTCTGAAAAAAGAGGCTCTGGCACTTGCTTTTCAAAGTGTTTTAGCTCCTTGCCATTGCGGAGGTGAATTCAATCACGATTCCGGAAAAAGATGCCCCAATTGTCTTTATAAAATTGAAAGAGAAGCTAGAAAAACAGCTAGTGATACGGAGATCGAGTTCAAGTGTCCTTGGAACGTGGGGGAGCTCAAAAAATTTGAAGCCAAATTTTTTGAATATATCTTCCAGAAGGTTGAATCGAAAGAGGTGAACCTAAAACAATTGATCGAAAAATTTGAATCGGGTGAAATTGACGCAGAAACCTATATGGAAGGACTGGAATCGCTTCGATTCAGAGAATCCACCCAAGTTTCCGTGATCCAGGCCTGGGCCATGATACTTGGTCCTGATTTGGCATTTCGCGCCGCAGAAGAACATGAGCTTGTTGAAAGATACGGTACTCGAATACTGGTTAGTATTGCAGATGCATTGGAAATCAGTGCAGGGAAAGCGGTTCTTGCAACTCTTGCCAATGAAATGAAAAACTGGGATGGAACAGTAGAAAGGGAATTGAATACCTTCATTGCTAAAATTGGTGGTGGATTCTAGCCTAGCGCCGAAAATATAGCACCCGAAAAAAATTTCTTCTATCAATCCTCGCTCTATTTCCTGTTAGTTTATATATCGATTTATAACCTGCTGTACTGAAGAAAGATAAGAACCCCCAAAGAGATTCAGATGGTTCAATAAGTGGTAGAGGTTGTACAGGTCTCTCCTTTCCTGATACCCGGGATTGATTGGTAAAGCTTCATGGTAAGCATCGTAAAACCTTTGGGGTAATCTGCCAAACAATTCTGTCATAGCTATATCTGCTTCACGCAATCCATAGTAGACTGCCGGATCAAAAATGCAGGGATTTCCTTTAGAGTCTGCGAAATAGTTCCCAGTCCAAAGGTCTCCATGCATCAATGCAGGTATTTCACCTGTGATATCTAAAAATTTATTCAGATTATCGCAAAGTGAATCTATTTTTTTGTCGGTAGAAGTAGGTAGCAAGCCTGCCTGGCGTGCGAGTTGCCTTTGAAATTCTATTCTGTGCTCGCGGAAAAAAACGATCCCATCTTTTTCCGGATCATTTTTCTGCAGTGTGCTACCAATATAGTTGTCATGATCCAACCCAAATTTGTCCTGACTCAGACCGTGAAGTTCAGCTAAGGCATGGGCAAATCGATCTGCAGACATTTTTTTTTCTGTTGAATTTTCCAAGTACTCCATTAAAAGAAAGGTTGGGCGTGACCCGGATTGAAGGGCAATGGGTTTGGGGATCTTTGGTCCTTTTTTTGCCTGTGAAAGAAGCCGGAGCCCCTTCACTTCTGCTAAAAAAAAATCGGTTGGGGGATTCGAATTTTGCTTCATGAAAATCCGTTCCCCATTTGTTAACTGGAGTACCTGAGTTTGATTGATGCTTCCACCACTTGTTGAGAAAGAGGATTTTACTGTCGCTCCATATATGGGTTCCAGTAATTTATTTATTTCATCTTTCATGGTTGGAGTATTGCTTTTAGATGCTCCAGAATTTTTGGGCAAGCTCTTTCAACCATTTCAAAAACAAGTTCGAAACCTCTGTCTCCTCCATAATAAGGATCAGGGACTTCCAAGTCGCCTTTGTTTTCCGGATCAAAGGATCGAAACAAAAAAAGCTTATCCTGGGTATCTGCTAATGGTCGCATCGCTTTTAGGGTTTCGAGGTTGCTATGATCCATAGCCAAAACCATATCCATTTGTTTAAAATCGTGTGCTTGAAAATGACGTGCCCGACTATCGAGAGTCACTCCGTGTTTTTGTGCAGTTTTCTGCACTCTATTGTCTGGTGGTTCGCCAACATGCCATCCGCTAACGCCTGCAGAACTGATAAAAATAGTTTTTTCAAGCCCTTCTTGTTTTACAAGGGATTCCATTACTCCCTGTGCCAACGGGGAACGACAAATATTTCCATGACATACAAAGCAAACGTTTAATGTTTTGTTCATTTATTGATTTACTAGAATTTTGCGTTTAATATATGCGAGCATTTATATCATATTAATTCATGAAATTTCCTTTTGTCTTTTCTGAATTATTTCTTTTTTAGGGGTATTTTATTTTGATTCCACGCTACACACTTCCTGAAATGGCTTCCATCTGGGAGCCGGAAAATAAATTTAAAATTTGGTTGAAAGTTGAGATTCTAGTGTGTGAAGCGTTGGTAAAACGTGGAGAAATACCTAAAACGGCTTTGAAAGATATTCAGGAGAAATCTGATTTCAGAGTAGAACGCATTGATGAAATTGAAAGAGAAGTTAAACATGATGTAATAGCTTTTCTCACATGCGTGGCAGAATATGTGGGGAACTCGGCTCGCTATATGCACTTAGGGATGACATCTTCGGATGTGTTGGATACGGCCTTAGCAGTTCAGTTGAAGCAAGCTTCCACCCTTATTTTGAAGGAATTAAAAGCTTTTCAGGGTGCACTGAAAACCCAAGCCTTAAGGCATAAGATGACCCCGATGATGGGCCGTTCTCATGGAATTCATGCTGAGCCTCTTACTTTTGGGTTAAAGGTAGCAAATTGGTATGAAGAGGTGGGGCGTAATATTGAACGGGTTAAGCGCGCTCGGCAAAGCATTTCTTACGGTCAGATTTCAGGTGCGGTGGGGACATTTGCTTTTATACACCCCGAGGTGGAGGAGTATGTATGCTCCAAGTTAGGACTGAAACCGGCACCGGTTTCAACTCAAATTATTCAACGAGACCGGCACGCAGAATTTTTCACTACATTAGCAATTGTTGCAGGAACAATCGATAAAATTGCAACAGAAATTCGCCACCTTCAAAGAACAGAGGTTCTCGAAGTGGAAGAATTTTTTTCAAGTGGGCAAAAGGGATCTTCCGCTATGCCTCATAAAAGAAATCCCGTAGTGTCGGAACAAATGTGTGGATTGGCGCGAATAGTTCGGTCCAATGCTTTTGCAGCTTTGGAAAACATGCCTCTTTGGCACGAAAGGGATATCAGCCATTCTTCGGTGGAGCGGGTAATTGGACCAGACAGTACAATTCTCATTCATTATATGCTAAGAAAAATGACGAGCATGATGGAACGTTTGATTGTTTATCCAGAAAACATGATGCGTAATTTAGAAAAGACAGAGGGTTTGATCTTTTCTCAAAGTGTGTTGTTGGCATTGGTAGATAAAGGAATCGCCCGTGAGGAAGCATACAAGCTGGTGCAAAAGAATGCGATGCAATCCTGGACTAAAGGCAAGGACTTTTTAACCCTTCTTAAAAAGGATAAAAAAATTGGTGCATTGTTGAAAAAAAATGAAATTGAAAAGATTTTTAATTTGAAAGCTCAATTTAAAAATGTGGACATAATTTTTAAACGGATATTTAAACAATAGAGATCATTATGGAAAAATTAGAACGACTTTACGAAGGTAAGGCAAAAATTTTACACAAAACCTCTGACCCGGATTTGTTGATTCAGTATTTTAAAGATGATGCATCCGCATTTGATGGAAAGAAAAAGGGAACGATCGTCGACAAAGGGGTAATGAATAACCATATGTCCAGCCGCATATTTGAGTATTTAGAAGAAAATGGGGTGAAAACTCATTTCGTGAAAAACTTGAATGATCGAGAAATGCTGGTAAAAAATTTGGAGATCATACCTGTAGAAGTGGTGCTTAGAAACGTTGCCGCAGGCAGTTTGTGCAAGCGGTTGGGCATTGAAGAAGGAAGGGTTTTTGAGGAACAACCCATTCTAGAATTTTTTTATAAGAGCGATCCGTTAGGCGACCCCATGATCAACGAATGCCATGTCGACATTTTTGGTTGGGCCACTAAAGAAGAGGTAGAGATTTTGAAGTCGGAAGGAATCAAAATCAATAAGCTGATGGTGGAATTTTTTAAAGAACGAAAAATACGACTGGTTGATTTTAAGGTGGAGTTTGGCCGGCATAAGGGGGAGGTGCTCTTAGGCGATGAAATAAGCCCGGATGGGTGTCGGCTATGGGACTGGGAAACCAACGAAAAAATGGACAAGGACCGATTTCGCTTTAACTTGGGAAGTGTTGAAGAAAAGTATCAGAAGGTCTACGACCTAATTTGCACTCCCTAGCGGGATAGGCAAGATCGATGGACAAAAACGGAAGGCTAATTGTGTCCTACTCTGGAGGAGGCAGACTTATTATCCTCCTGCGGAGCATTAAAGTTAAGCAAAGTACGATAGCTGATATGGGTCGCCACTAGATATCCTTACAGACCCTTTTTTCAAGAGGCTGAGCCTGACATTCAATGGATTCAGTCATGCCGTTTGCTACCGCTCCGCAAGCCGTACTGATACCTGTCATGATAGTATCTTGTTTTTCCATCCCTTTCACTTTTTGGCAAACAATCTGATCTTTGTATTTGATGCAAATTTCGCACTGGTACTTGTTGCCCGTCCAGAGCAGATCAATAGAAACGCTCGCGACTAAAAGCAAAAAACCTATAGTTATTAATACTCCTTTATTCATTTATTATTTTAAATAGGTTTGGATTCTGCAGCACTGGCTTCCTGTGTAATAAAGTAATTTTTTCGGTAAAAGATCAACTCTTGCAGGGATTCTCGTATGTCTACCATTGCAACATGTTCCTGACTTTTTTTAGGACACTTGGGGCCGGTTGGATACCAACGAGTTACCAACTCTTTTATAGATGTTACATCAATGCTGCGGTAATGAAAATATTCATGCATTTCGCGCATATATTTATGCAGAAATTTTCGGTCTTGATGAATCGAGCTCCCGCATAAAGGGGAAGTGTCCTTCGGACAATACTTTTTAATAAAAGCCAATGTCCTTTTCTCTGCCTCGGCTTCACTGATCATGGACTCCTGCACCCTTTTAACCAAGCCGGAGGCAGTATGGTGCTTGGTATTCCATTCGTCCATCTGTTCGAGTATTTCATCGCGCTGGTGGATAGCAATGCAAGGCCCTTCTTCTAAAACATTCAATTCGCTGTCTGTGATAAGAGTGGCTATTTCTATTAGTACTTCTTTTTCTACCTCGAGACCAGTCATTTCGCAGTCCATCCAAACGAGATTATATTTTGATTTTTTTCCCATTCTTTTCTTTTTATCAGGAACCCTTTTCTAGGAGAGGGCAGGTATGAAGTAAATTCTATATTCAGTCTATCAGGACAATTAAATAAAACCTTAGATCCAAAAAACTCAATGTAACACTCTTTTTTATTTCAATGAGTTTCAGATTGTATCTTAAATGGCCTAAAATATGAACCTTTGTTTAGCTTAGTTTCTTGCAGTTTTTACCCAATCAAAAACTTTAACCAATTTAATAATAATCTCTTATTTTTATATTTGATTGGCCGGCTTTGAGTCGTAGAAAAAAAAGGGGGAACAGACAGGATTAAAACTGTCCATTCCCCCGTTGGGAGGATATGGGGGAAAAATTCGGCCTTGGAACCAAATCTGTACCCCCAGAAAGGAGGAGAAAAAGTACTATACGGAGTGTATACAACTAAAATTAAAACAGTATTAACTTTGTATTAAAAATTTTTAATACAAATTAGGGGGCGTAATATAAGCGTATGTTTTTAAAAGGTCTTTTTAGAGAGGGTGCGGGGCGTTAATCGGATTTAAGAATGTTTGCAAAATCTAGAACTGAGTTTTCAAACGTGTCTTGAACACGTTTTAAATTATTCTTTAGCCAGAGCTCAGCAAATTTGGGGGGGAATCGGGCGAAATCCTTAATTTGTCTTATTGCCAGACGGCAATCCCGGTACCAGGAAATATTTTTGTTTGCCTTAAAATTTTTCATGGCATCTTTCAATTCCTCAATAGCCAGATCTGGTTTCTCATCTCCATAATAAGCGAAGGCCAGGCCCACTTTCCCTAATCCTTCTTCTGGTTTGAGTTTAATAGTTTTTTTGAAAGCGGATATGGCCTGAGGGTATTTTTTAATAGCACCAGAAGTGTTGGCAAAACTGAACCAAGATTCGTATTGCTGCGGATGGCTTTCTGTAAGATTCTGGGAAACTTCAACGGCTCGATTAAGGTTGCCCAGTTTGGTATTGGTCCCTGAGATTTTCAGTCCAGCCAAAAGCCTGATATTTGGTGGAGAGTCTATCAGCAATTTTTCCCAGTATTCAATCGCCTCTTCATAAAAACCATCTTTGTCGAGTTCAAGGGCTTCTTTGAGAGAGGTCTTGTACGTATCAGCTTTGGAATAAGTAGAAAATGCCATGCTGATCATTACAGAAAAAATTAGCAATTGAATTATTCTAGATGGTTGTTGTTTTTTAACTTTCATAATTAAGATCAATAATTATTTTTTTGTTTCTTCAGATAAAAAGATGAATTCTCCTTTAAGTAGTGGAGTTAGAGCTTTGGTGAATGTTTTTATGAAATGATCTTGATGATTCATTATTTCAGCCACATCATTGGGGCGCAAATAAAATACATTTGAAGCTGTTCCTTGATGTGTATGCAGAACTGCTTTCTGGCATTCCATGTTGGCATCAGATAAGACCTTTGCTTCCATCATAAATGTTCCGGGTAGGTTATGGGTAGCAAGTTTTACGGAACGCCCAATTGTTTTCATTTTTAATTTAAAATTTTGGAAACTTGATCTTTCTATTTTATTTCCAAATTTTCTACCGTTAAAAATGGTTGGTAGAGTCTCCTTTTCAATAAATATGCGATGCAGATCCTTCTGAATCCGTTCTTGTATAAAAAAGAAATCGTCATAGTCGATAGGGTCACCTGAAGTATTGATTACCTTGAAGACATCAAATACCTTGTCATTCATCGTCTGAATATTGGCTTGTACTATATCAAGTTGATTGAAGGCAAGAACTGCTGACACTTTATGCAGAAATCCTTGGGTATCTTGAGAGCAAACGATCAAATCTGAGGGTTGCCCTGGATTAAATAACATTTCTGCCATAAACGGTTTTCTGGACTGACTGAACTTGTAATAAAACTCCAACTGTGATTGCAACTCGCGAGGTAACCGAACCATTTTTAAAAACTCTAGTTTGATGGCATTGGGAACACTTTCACGCTTTTTATGGTGGAGGGTATATTGATAGAACAGTTTCAACTGTTCTATTTGTGTGCGTGACATATCCATTTTGGTTCCGCCCCGATCTGCATAAGTAAGCAGGACTAGCATTTTAAGTCTTTCCTTATCATGGTTGACCAAATCAACTACCATATCATAGGTGTCATCTGCTTCTGGATCTAGTAACATCAGATCATAAAGAGTCAGATGTTTTTCGACAAGAAAAGCAACATCCTCTACTCTTTTGGATTTGTTGCCATAGCCGAGATTTTTCAAGATTTTGGGAATCAATTGAGCCCCTACCAGTTCTTCATTTTGTTGCCCAACCTTGACACCCTTGCCGATATCGTGAAGTAGAACAGCAAGTTTGAGCGCGGTTTTATCTTTTTGCGAATGGTAGATTTCTGCAAGAAAAGGATCGGCAGTTTCCCTAAATTCCAGTCTGTTCAAGACATCTAAAGCTGAAAGGATGTGAACATCAGTAGGAAATTTATGGACGTAAATGTCTTGGAGCAGACCACGAAGGTTTTTAAACTCAGGAATTAAAAAGTTTTCCAAGATTCCAAATTCATGCAACAGGCGAAGGGCTTTTGAAAAAAATTTTCCTCGAATAATGCGTTGAAAGCAATTTTCGATTTCTAAATGGGAAGCATCGTCTATGAAAATGGGATAGGTTTGATCAACATGCTGCTCGATGGCCCGAACCACTTCATAGGACAGAGAATAACCTCTTTCTGCAACCCATATAAAGACTTTAAAAAACCAGAAAGGATTGTTGGAAAATAAAACCTCCGGTTCTTTATTAAAAAAGATCTGTTTCTGAGTATTTAATGAGAAAAATTCAGAAAGATTCTTTTGCTTTTTGGTATTCGCGGCCATACTTTCCGAATAAAGGTTCCGGCTAAATCTTTTAAGCGGATAAACGGCTTCAAAAAAATATTCCTGAAAAAATTCCTTTACTTCATAGTCCATTGACTTTGCTATTTTTTCCCTTACTTCATAGCTCATCACATCCTTATGCGCTCCCTGTTGAATCATGTGTAAGAGAAGCCGTACCTTAGATAGAAAGTTGAACCCTTTTTTCAATTTTTTGAAGGCGAGCAGGCTTATTAGGTTCTTAGCGTATAAGTCGTTTAATAGTTCGTACTGGTTGGTTTTTTCAATTTTTTGAATTATTCGGACGGAAGCTAGAGCCCAGTATAATCTCTGCAACTCTTCTTTTATATTGGGCTCCTGCTGGAACACGGTATTCTGAATTTCATAATAACCACCATGACTTAAGCAGTGTTTGGTAATTTCATCCTGATTCAGAAGACTTGTAGTTTTAATTAAGGTTGTGAATTCCTTATAGGCAGATTCATTTCCAGTGACAAAGCGGTGTTCGAGCAGGGAAATAAACTGCGTTATGCTCTCCTGATTAAGTTCTTTGTTAAAAGATTCGTTTTCGATGTAACAGGAGTTTCTTGAAACAGGAAAAAAATCTTGATGAATAAAAAGATATTCAAAGTGAAGGGTGATTTGCTTTCCCCATTTTTTTTTCTCGTCATCTAACGAAGCCTCAGAGATAATTTGAATATCTACATCCGACCGAAAATACATTTCCTCTCGCCCATAACCCCCGCGAGCTAGAATGAAGAGTGGAGCAGTTTCCTGAGTTAAACTCTGATTGTTTTGTTGATTGAAAAACCATATTGCCGAGGCGAAAGCTGATTGTACAATCGTGTCGACTAATGCCGTTTGTTTGAGCAGGATAAGATGAGAGTTGTCTGATTTAAGGCATTCGTTTTTAAGAAGTTCAGTTTCATTGTAAATAAACTCCAAGGCCCGATCTTTGAAATCCAAATAATATATTTGCGGGTTTATTTCGGCTTGGTCAGAGAATATTTTCGACTGATCAAGAATGAAAATTTTTTCCTGCAGTTTTTGCCGATATAATTCGGAAAGATTGCGATTGGCTAAATAGAGTTCATTCATTCTGGGTTCCAGCCAAAGTACGAAGCAATTGAATCGTGCCCCGGAAATAATAATAACCAGATTTAGAATAAACCCAAAAGCTTAGAAATTCAAGAGGTTAGGAGCCGGTGTTTTTATAGGTAGATTGTTGGGTGCGCCTTATTAGTTTTACAAAGGGTCGTTGGTTTCTCATGAATCTGTAAAATTTGAGAGCTTCAGGAGTTGGGATACACTCGGAAAAGCTTTTACGGTATGGGGACGGACCTCAATGATCAAACCATATGCTAGCAGCCTAGTAGGGTATAGCAGATTAGCGTTGTTGAATAGTTTCTGAAAATTCATTTCAATTCTCTTTCAGAATTTTATTTATAATTTGTGACTGTAGGATTTTCGGGTTTCCCTTGGCCAAACTATGGGCCTGTTTGAAATGTTTGATCGCCTTTTCCTTTTTATTTTCATTCCAAAGTGCAAGCCCAAGGTTGAAATGAATCTCTCCGGAAGTAGGGTCAGCTAAATTTGCTTGGTTAAATTGCAACAGGGCTTCAAAATTTCTTCCTGCTAAAAAGTGTTCTACCCCGATGTCATTTCGCATTTTAGCTGAAGGTTCAGCACCGATTTTTAGAGTCAATGGATCCTCTCCAATGTTGGTACAACCAGCCGTTAATAGTAAGATCATCCGTAAATATTTTGAAATTCTATTGGTGTTGAAATTAAAGCTCATTGCTAGGTTTATAGTGAATTCTGTATAGCGTGTAAATGGCTCAAAAATAAGTATTTAATATACCGGGTTAATAATGGTTAATAATGATGAAACTAAACCTATTAGCTATTTTCAAGTTAATCTATACTAAACTATATTTAGTAAATAAGGTAATTCTAACTGCGTATACTACTGTCTTACAATTTTTTAATAGATTTTTGTTTTTTTGGATCTAGTCTATTGAGGATGGAGGCACGGCCTTTGTTTATTCATGGTCTGTAAATATTGAAAATATTGATTAACAGGAATCTTCAAGTGGATAAGTTGATTGAAATAATTAAAAAATTAATGATCCAGTTCGTGCTTCTATTATTCTCTTCAGTAACTTTGCATGCTCAGGATTTAACAAGAATTTTTGACAGTGGCAAAACAGCTTTTGCTCAAGGTAAATATCATGTCGCAGAAAAACTCTTTGATCAGGTACTTGGGAAAGATCCCGATAACTATAAAGTTCTTCGTGCTCAAGCGGACACGAAAATAAAGCTAAAAAAATTTCAAGAGGCAGAAGACCTTCTCAATAGAATTCTTGCTATGCCCGCATCTAAGGGGAGAAATATCATGGTTTTTTTAAAAGGAAAAACTGAGGGCCGGAAAGCGGAGCTTATAGACGAGAATGTAATGGCGATTGATGAATCGGGTGCAGTTGATGACGATATCAGCCAATTTGTAAAAGATGATGCTATAGGCCCAGTTCCCCATTTTCGAGTTTTTATTATGAGCACAGGAAAAATGGAATTGCTACCTAAGAGCAGATACCGAATCAAGTATCACGGCATTCCAACGGCTACGCGTGAGCTAGTAACCGCTCTAAAAGCTACCGTTCAAAAAATGGCAATCTCGACAAATCAAGAAAAACCAAAAGATGAAATGATAGTCATAAAGGAAGGCTGTTTCGAAATGGGAAGCGACTCAGGAAACTCAGATGAACGCCCCATTCACAAAGTCTGCTTGTCTTCTTTTAAAATTGGAAAGTATGAGGTTAAACAAAAATTTTTTCAAAGTGTAATGGGTGGTTTCAATCCATCTCAATTTCCTGGAGCAGAGCTTCCGGTTGACAGTGTTTCATGGGAAGATGCGCGAGATTATTGTAAGAAACAGGGATATCGATTGCCAACAGAGGCAGAATGGGAATTTGCCGCACGAGGAGGGACAAAGAGTCAATACTACTGGGGAGAGGCGGTGACTGGCAAAGAGGGAAATTTTTGTGATAGTGAATGCGATTTAAATTCTCGAGACGCAAGTAAAACCGATGGTTTTAAAAATACTTCCCCGATAGGTTCGTTTCCACCAAATGCATTTGGGCTTTTTGATATGGCAGGGAATGTAAGTGAATGGGTTTTTGACTGGATGCCGATTAATGAAAATTATTATTTGATGAGTCCTGAAAAAAATCCTAGAGGTCCTCGTTCAGAACTCAATGCTTGCAGCGGGGTAGATTGTGTTGGTTCCTTTTCTATCACACAAAAGGTGAATAGAGGGGGCAGTTGGAATAAAAAAGCTTTGGAAATGAGGTCATCAAATCGAATGAATTCCCACTTTCAATTACAATCTGATGGGACAGGATTCAGATGTGCTGCAGACATAGATTAGAAGAAATTCGTTTAAATTAATTTTGACCTGAATACGATTAGTTTTTCTTCTGTCATCTCAATCATGCTGGGTAAAATTCCGCCAACGCCGAGTCCGGAAGATTTTCTACCTGCAAATGGCATCCAGTCGACACGAAATGCAGTGTGATCGTTTATCATTACGGCTGCTGCGTTTAAGTCCTTAGCTGATTCTAAAGCGGCATTGATATCGTTGGTAAAAACTGCAGCCTGAAATGCGAAGGGAACATCATTTGCAAACTTTATAGCCTCGTTCCTATTCTTATATGAATAAATGTTAATGACCGGGCCAAAGATTTCACATTGAGAGACATTTATATCATAAGGTGGGTTCAGAATAACCGTTGGTTCATAGCAGGTATTACCAATTTTGTTGCCTCCGGTTAAAATTTTTCCACCAGCCTCTTTGGCTTCTTCAACCCAATTGTGGATTCGGTCCACTTCTCCTTCCTCAATAAGAGGCCCGACCTCCGTTTTTTCATCCGTCGGATCTCCCACCACCAAATTTTTTGCGATAGCCACAAGTTTGCTGGAAAAACTTTCTACGATATCTTCGTGCACAAAAACGCGTTGTACTGAAACGCAGACCTGACCTGCATGATAAAACCCGCCTTTCGCTAGTAAAGGCAAGGCATCATCGATATCGGCATCCGGCTCCACAATAACCGGTGCTGCGCCTCCATGTTCTAATGCGCATCGTGCGCCTTCGGCCAATTTGGATCGCAGACCCCAACCTACTTCTCCAGAGCCAATGAACGTTAGGAAAGAAACCCTTGGGTCAGTAGCAATTTTTTCAGCCAGTGAACCTTTGCAGATAATAACTTGTACCCATTCTCTTAGCAAACCAGCTTCGTATAGGCAGTTGACGAGATTCAAGCAGGATAGGGGGGTTGTGCGTGCGGGTTTTATAATCACTGGGCAACCTACGGCTACTCCAGGTATTACCTGGTGAACAATTAAATTGAAAGGGTGATTAAAAGCACTGATAGCAGCAACGATACCAATAGGCTCGCGGGTGGTAAATGCCATTCGGTTCATGGATGAAGGCGTCAGGTTCATTGGAATCTCATGTCCTGTGAGTTGACCTATCGAATTTGCGGCTTCCCGTATTCCCTGTATTGCCCGGGTCAGTTCAATTCGGGAGTCGATCAGAGGTTTTCCGCCTTCTTCTGCAGACTGTCGGGCAAATTCCTCTGCCTTTGCTTCAACCAAGTCAGCAGTTTTATTCAGGATGGAAATTCTCTCTGGTATTGGAAGAGGCTTTTTTTGTTCCAGTTTTTCTGCTGTGGTTAGGGCTTGTTCTATACGAGTCTCATCATCCAGATCAACTTCTTTTATCAAATGTCCATCGTAAGGTGAACGGACTTTTAGTTTTTCAGCCATAGAAACATCCTTTTTTAGATGGCAATTACAAAATACAGCTTTTTGATTTTAATTCCTTTTTCAAAACTCTTTCGTTTTCAGAGTAGTCGAACAGAACTTCTATTAGTTGCACTCCTGATCCATTCCAGCCTGTTTCTATTTGATCAATTCATAAGAATCGTCACATAGGATAACCACAACTAGATCAATATGTAATATCTTTACTTAAATTAATAACGCATTCCTTGCGGGAAAAGCTACATGGTGGTTCCTGGCATATATATCGTTCCCCCCGGCGTTTGGTGGGTATGAATTTCTCCACCAAGCCCCAGCATTTCCGAGGCTTTTTTGGCTTCTTCCGGAGTTTTATAAATATGATCCATTATATTACTGCTATTGCCGGAGCCTTCTTCCTGACGTTGATCTCCTCCAGAACCCTCATCCCTATGACCACCAGAGCCTTCCCTTTTACCTGGGTGTTGACCCTGGTCAATCATACTTATTGCTTCTTTAAGTTGTGAAAAAAACCTGAGCTTCTGAGTATAGCCTTCTATACGGCCAATTTCCTTTCCTCTTTTTGAGTCCCAAATCAGAAAAGTAGGTGTACCCAAAATCTCGCCCACGCGCCCTTCGTCCAGGGCCTTTGCTAACCACTCCGGGAAACGATTTCCCTTTACGGGCACAATCTTGATAGGGAGGCTTTTCCCCGAAGCACTGGTTGAGTATTCGGGAAGAACTTCTTCCTGCCATCGCTTAGAGTTTTGAGAATTTTCGCCACTGAGCACAAGAAGTTCTCGGGCGAATCCGATATTTGTTAAAAGGGTAAAACATAAAATGGTAAGGACTGAAATCAAATTTTTCACGGTAGACACCTTCAGTTAGAAGAAGTTTTAAGATTCATGATTACTTATATTTAATCATAAAAATATTATGGCGTCACTACCGCTATTCGCTTGGGAAATTAATATTTATACCGCAGCTAAACATGTTTTAGTCATGGCATGGTTGATTCGGCAGGGCTTTCAGGAATTTGACCTGTTCTCTTCATTGGTTCTGAACCTTTTGTGTCTGAACCTTCCAAGGATTTGCCTTGCGATCCACGAGAATAGTCTCGGGAATAGTAAAGTGGCGTCGATGCTATAATGGTAATAATAATGGCAATAATCAGTGCAATCGAAGAGTCTTTGTTCATAACTAATCCTCCTTTAATTTAAATTAAAGACCAGCCAGTACAACTTCAAACAATGGTAAGCACAAGCTATCGCTAAAACTTGTATTCGGGATAGCAAAAAGATAGGTTATTTTTTAATATAGTTTAGTCTAAATGTTTTTACAACACCCCTGAGCAGATAGGTGTAGTGAATTAATGTTTTAACAAGGCCTTAAGATATAATTAATAGGGCATTTAGGAGTGACGCCTATGAGGGTACTCACAATTGCAATACTTTTTTTCCTATCGTTGCCTTCCCATGCTTTTGCCAAATCCTTTGGCGACTACAAAGGGGCTGTCTACTTGAGAAACTATGACGGCGATACGATTACCTTCAACCTTCCTGGCCTTCATCCCATCATCGGCGAGGAAATATCAATCCGAGTCAATGGAATTGACACACCAGAGATAAAGGGAAAGTGCGAGAAGGAAAAGTACAATGCTCAACAGGCGCAGCAGATGGTCGCTGATTTTCTCAAGGATGCGGAACAGATTGTTTTAAAGAGTATGGAGCGGGGCAAATATTTCAGGATAGCTGCGGATGTTATTATAGACGGAGAGAACCTTGCTGATGTGTTGGTTGAGGCAGGTATGGCTGTCAGGTATGATGGCGGGAAGAAAACTCATAAATGGTGTGAATGATATTTGAAGCAGAAAAAGTTTCTAAGGTCATTCCATTAAAGAGGTAAAGGCCGTGAATGAATCTAGCTATATGATCCTACTTGGCAAACTTGAGCATTCTGACAGCTGGGGGTTTGGAGATGCGTTTGAGTTACTCTGTGACCATACCAATATTTTAGCTAGAGCTTTTGATGCAGGAAGAACTGGTTTTGATAATACTTTTAAAGCTCTAATGGATGTATGGACGACGATGGAAGATTCTATTAGTCTTGGAGAAATTCGGGTTAAAAGTGGCCGATTAATTGATCTTGCTGGTGGCCTTTTGATGACTGAAAACCCTAACGTGCTCGTCTTAGATAAGGAGAGTTTCCTTGCTTGGTATCGCAGGGACAAAAAAAAGATCGCCCACTATCTATCCTGCGTCGACCTAAAAATTTATCAGGAAGAATTTTTGAATCGATTAGCAAAGGCAGAACCTTCCAAAAGCCCTCATCCGATAACAGACAGGGCTAAAATGGATCATCTTTGTGAAGACTATTGTTCTTCCGTTATTAAAAAATTAAAGGACAATCCGAATTTACAGTTTCTCGATTTTAAAAATGATTATGGCTTACAGAAATTAATCCGTGGTAGTGGACTACCAGAAAAGAAACATCCGAAAGACTCAACTCTGCAAAAATGGCTTAGAGAGACCAGAAAAAAAGTTAAGGCAAAGCCAAAACATGGTGCCAGAAAAAAACAAAGTAACTAATGTAATTCCCTTAGAATTGTCAAGCAGGAGAACTTTGTTTTTTACTATGAAAATGCAACCAATGTGGGCACACTTTGGAAGGATTTGGCTATAGTAGAAATCAGGGCTAGGTTACTTGGATTCACCCGTTTTTCCGTATTCACGAATAGCCAGTTCAAGGTTTTTGCGAGCCGATATAAGATCAGGTTTAAGTCGTAGAGCTTCTTGAAAGTAATTAATGGCTTCTTTCAAACTCCCTTGTTGGGCTAATCCAGTTCCTAAATTATTATAAGTCTCAGCGGAGTTCGGATTAATCTTTATAGCAGTTTTATAATGGGTAATGGCTGCACCGATATCCCCTTTTTTCCCCAAGGCAATGCCTAGATTGTCGTAGGCAATGGCAAAATTCGGATTAATCTTTATAGCAGTTTTATAATGGGTAATGGCTGCACCGATATCCTCTTTTTTCCCCAAGGCATGGCCTAGATTGTTATAAGCCTTAGCGAAGTTCGGGTTAACCTTTATGGCAGTTTTAAAATGGGTAATGGCTTCTTTCAAACTTCCTTGTTGGGCTAATACAGCTCCCAAGTTGTTATAAGTATTAGCATAGTTTGGATTAATCTTTATAGCAGTTTTATAATGGGTAATGGCTGCACCGATATCTCCTTTTTCTCTCAAAGCATATCCAAGATTGTCGTAGGCAGTGGCAAAACTCGGATACTGATTTTCGGTAACGCTGATAGCGTGTTTGAATAGAGTGATGCTGTTTTTCCAGTGTCCCACCTGTACCCAAGCAACCACCATTAAAACAGGAATTAC
>Ga0315336_1001588_pt1 | contig 42093 bp, 39 predicted proteins | sample ASW5metaG_FD_204512 | JGI IMG/M metagenome (GOLD analysis project Ga0315336, IMG submission 204512) | Ammonia-oxidizing marine archaeal communities from Monterey Bay, California, United States - ASW #5 | ecosystem: Environmental > Aquatic > Marine > Intertidal zone | place: USA: California... | reverse complement strand
CAGGTACCCATTTGCCGGGTTTATACGGGCCAGTGCACATGACGAGTCCGGCAGGGGTACCCCAATCGCCGCCAGCAGCTTCGGTATGCGCTTTCTGGTAAATCGCCCCTGCTGGGCCGGCCATCTGACCGTTCCAAGTATTGTCAGGTTGTTGCAACTTTACCTGGACGGTTTTATCACTGGTAGCTGTGATTGAATCGACATTTAAATGAGGCGTGAAGTAAATAGATCCTCGTTCTGGATTCTTATGGAGACCCAGACTGAATACAACATCTTCGGCCGTGACTGGTTGTCCATCCCAGAATTGTGCACCGTCGCGTATTGTGTAGTTATAGGTTGTTGCATCAACCTTTTCCCAAGAGGCAACACCTGGCGTCAGCGAAAAATCGGGGTTAATCCGAACCAAGCTTTCACAGAGATTGGCGGCGATCATCATTTCAGGGTAGTCGCCAAACTGAAATGATACGAGGCCAAAAGCGGGTCGGTAGAAGGTATACCAAGTGATTGAATCGATCGCGCCGGTAGGTTTTCCAGTACGAAATTCATCGGCATTGGCAGCGGTTGGCAGACTGAGGAATACGGCACTCAGAATCGCAAGCATCAGTTTTTTCATCGAATTGTCTCCTTCATGGTCAAGCCCCTCTTAGTAAGGATTTCTCACAACTGTTTGTTGATTGTTGAATCGGGAGCCTGTTAATTTACTAAGTCGAGCAGTTAATATACCAACATTCTTGTATATTGAATAATTAATGAGGTCATCGAGACCTTGAATCTTGAATCAGAAAAAATTGCGTGAATCACAATAATAGTAACGATCGCGTACTACAACTTTTCCGCGTCTTCAATTTTCGATGCTGAGGTATCTATTAAGGCAAATGCCGGCGCTGGTGCTGTTGCTGCTGGCAGCCAGTTTTATAATTTTTATATCAATCTATTTTGCTCCGGGTGATCCACTCGCCACCCTGGCAGGTCAGCGGTCAATGCCACCGGAGCGAATGGAAAAGTTACAAGCCCAATATCATCTCGATAAGCCACTCATGCAGCGCTATTTCCTCTGGTTGGGTGATGTGGTTCGGTTAGATTTCGGAGAATCTATCTCATTGCGAGAGCCAGTCAACGACAGGATCCGCGAAGCTGCACCGGTAACTCTATTTCTCGTCATATACGCTCAGTTACTTGTAGTGCTTATCGGTACCGTTTCCGGTTCTATTGCTGCGTGTTTCCGTGGTTGGCCTGACACGGTCATCATGGTCGCAACGAGTATCGGTGTTGCGATTCCAAATTTCGTGGCAGCGATAATTCTGACGATGATCTTGGCGGTTAATCTGGACTGGTTTCCGGTTATCGGGGATGGTGAGAATTTCTGGGATCGGCTCTATCACCTGACACTGCCAGCGATCTCTCAAGCTATTGTTGCCTCGGCATTGCTGTCGCGTGTTGCACGTTCATCGATACGTAACGAACTACAAAATGAACATGTGCAGACCGCAATTGCCCGCGGACTGCCAGCGGGTCTTACGTTTCGTAAACATGTGCTCCGTAACGCAAGTGGTCCGATGCTGTCGGTGGTTGGGTTGCAGGTGCCGGCGATGCTGGCTGGAACAGTTGTCATAGAGCGAGCTTTCGATCTTGATGGCTTGGGATCGCTATTGCTGACAGGTGTCAACTCGAGTGATTTTCCAATTGTGCAGGCGGTTGCTTTGATCATGGTGACTGCGACTGTTGTGATCAACGTCGGGGTGGATATTGTTCTGGCTTTTCTCGATCCTCGTATAAGACTGGATAGACGGCAATAGTAGTGACGTTCCAAAATACTAATCACTGGATGGTTGATTTTCGCCAAAGACTGGGTTGGCTCGGCATATTGGCAGTAGTGGTCGTGGTAGTTATTGTGACTGTCTCATTATTGGCGCCTTGGTTAGCACCGAAGAGTCATTTGTATGGAGAGCTGGGCGATCAATTTGCGCCACTCAGTTCCAATTATCTATTGGGCGCTGATGAAAACGGTCGAGATATCTTGTCTAGGCTGATATTCGGTTCTCGAACAAGCCTGTTGGGCCCACTCGCAGTGATACTCATCGCGTTGATCGTTGGTGTACCGTTGGCAATTGCATCAGCCTGGAAAGGTGGGTTGTCCGATGTGATTATCGGTCGATTTCTTGACTTGATCTTCTGTTTTCCACCGGTGCTCACGGCAGCGTTAATTGTGACGCTATTGAACCATCGGGGCCTAGCGCCTGCTGTCGTAGCTGTGGGGATCGCCTATATTCCCTGGACAGCCCGGATTACCCGCAGTGCCGCGTTGCGCGAGAGATTCCTACCCTACATTACAGCCTGTGAGGTTCAAGGCTTCTCCGTATTTTCTATCTGTACCCGGCACATGCTACCCAACCTGAGTCGACTAATTGTTGCACAGTCAACCATAGCATTTGGTCACGCTCTCGTTGACATTGCTGCGCTGTCGTTTCTTGGCCTGGCGATTCAATCGCCCAATCCCGATTGGGGCCTCATGGTTGGCTCTACTGGTTCTATAGCGCGGGGCGAATATGGCCAGGCGATTTTTGCCGGCATTCTGATCATCATTACGGTTGCAGCCTTTTCCATTATCGGCAACCGAATATCAGAAAATGAGAGGAATTAAGTGGCTCTTCTGGAAATAAAACATCTCAGTGTAGTCCTTCCGGTGGGTGGTTCAATGCGACCGATAATCGAGGACCTGTCATTGGAGATCGAACAAGGGCAATCAACAGGGCTGGTCGGTGAATCGGGATCAGGCAAAACAATGACAGCCCGAGCAATTATGGGACTTTTGCCTGAGGGCGCGCAGGTTACAGGAGAGATACTCCTCAACGGTCAATCAGTGCTCAGGATGGACCGACATCAACTGCGACAAATGAGAGTCAACGATGTCGCGATGATTTTTCAGGATTCCAGAGCGCACATTAACCCTGTACGCACTATTGGTGATTTCCTTACGGAAACCATGATCATTAATCATGGCTATTCAAAGCGAGTTGCACGTTATCGATCGATCAATCTGTTAGAAGAAGTCGGACTGCCTCAACCCGAACAACAGCTTCGAAGATATCCACATGAACTCTCAGGGGGGATGCTTCAACGTGTAATGATCGCATCAACGCTTCATTCCGGTGCCAAGCTTTTGCTCGCTGACGAACCTACAACAGCACTGGATGTCAGTATTCAATCCGAAGTTATGGCGTTAATCAGCGACCTTCAGATAGAGCGCAGCCTTGCAATGATTTTGGTTACCCACGATCTGGATCTTGCCGTGTCGATTTGTCAGAACATAGCAGTTCTCTACGCGGGAACAATCATGGAGATGCGAACTGCGACCGATCTGTATAACGATCCGCTTCATCCATATTCGTCTGCTCTGGCTAAGTGTAGGCCCTCGATTGATCATCAATCGGATCGGCTGGTCACAATTTCTGGAAGTCCCATGTCTGCCTTTGATGCCCCAGAGGGATGTGTATTTTCTGATCGATGTGGATATGCTGAAGATAACTGTAAAACTGAGCGTCCAGGCTATACTCAGAAAGTCGATGGTAGCGTCCGCTGCCATCGGTCTGATGACCTTCGCGGCGACTTAGTACCGAGTATTCGGTGGACTTGATGAATACAGCAACTCCGGTCGTATCAGCGACTCAACTCAGAAAGTTTTATCCGACTCGAGGTCGCCAGAAAGGTGGAGTGCTTGCTGTTGAATCGATAGATTTTGAACTCAGACAAGGCAATTGTCTGGGTATTGTCGGTGAATCGGGATCTGGCAAAACGACTATTGCCAAGATGCTGCTAGGAATCGAAATTCCTACCGCGGGTACCATTACCGTCGCAGGGCGCGATCGATCTATTCCCGCCCGGGGATCTAGCGAACGACGTAAACGGGGGCGCGAACTTCAAATGGTGTTCCAAGATCCCTATACCTCACTCGACCCACGTCAGACCGGCTGGTCCTGCCTACGAGAAGTAATACAACTTCATTTTCCAGATCAAACGAGAAGCCAAGTGGAATCGCGGATCTTGGAACTTGGAAGTCAGGTTGGACTCAGTACCGAACAACTCTTAGTTCGACCGAATTCCTTATCTGGCGGACAGCGACAGAGGGTCGCAATTGCCCGGGCCCTTGCTTCGGAACCGCAAGCCATTATTCTTGATGAGGCTGTGTCGGGCCTAGATGTGTCTATACAGGCACAAATTCTTAATTTGTTGATGGACATTAAGCGTGAAACGGGCGTCGCTTATTTGTTTATCTCGCACGACTTGGCGGTTATTCGCCAGATGGCAGGCTATGTAATCGTGATGGAATCAGGGAGAGTAGTCGAGGAAGGCGAAACGGCCCGCGTACTCGATAATCCTAAAGAAAACTACACCCGTATGCTACGGGAGTCAGTGCCAGGACCTGGCTGGTCTCCCAAGCGGCGCAATCTGGTGTGAACATGGGTCGACAAAAAAGATGGAGAAGAGTGAATCATGCAGATAGATGAATACGCCAAGTGTGACGGCACTGAACTGGCCCGACTGATCAGTGTCGGTGAGGTCAGTGCCCAAGAGATCGAACAAACCGCGCGAGCCGGGATTGAATCAGTCGAACCGGAATTAAACGCTATTGTCGATGATTTATTTGACGAGCCATTGGCGGCTAATTCGGATGGTCCATTTAATGGGGTGCCGTTTCTTATCAAAGATCTTGTGCTGCATGCCGCGAACATTCCGGTAGAGTTTGGTTGCAGAATGCTCAAAGGATTTTCCTTTCCTCATGACACTGAACTACTCAGTCGGTTTCGAGAGGCTGGGCTCACCATGCTTGGGCGCACCAACACACCAGAGCTTGGATTTAGTCCAACGACTGAACCTGTTGCCAATGGCCCTACTCATAACCCCTGGATGCTTGGCAGAAGTCCAGGAGGTTCCAGTGGTGGTTCCTCAGCGATGGTTGCTGCTGGGGCAGTGCCAATGGCGCATGCAAATGATGGAGGTGGTTCGATACGGATTCCAGCTGCTCAATGTGGCCTGGTCGGCCTTAAACCGTCGCGGGGGAGGGTGCCACTGGGCCCAGATTTCGACGGACCACTCGGTGGTATGGGGATTGAGTTTGCTGTGACCAGGACGGTGCGGGACTGTGCAGCTTTACTTGATGCCGTGGAAGGCTCATGCCCTGGAGAATTGTTTTTGATCTCTCCCCCAAGTCAGTCCTACGTTAATGAACTCAACATAGAGCCCCGTGTTCTGCGAATTGCAGTTTCAGATATCCCCATCAGTGGTGTTGAGATTGATCCGGAAGTGACTTCGACTCTGAATACAGTGACTAAAGTTCTTGAGGATCAGGGACATATTGTGGTCGAAGATCAACCAGAGGTGAATTCAGAGACTCACTTTAATGTAAACCTGGTTTACTGGACTTCTTTCGCTGCCGAGGTGTTGCAAGACTTGGGAGCTGCTTTGGACGTTACACCGAGCTCGGAAAATGTCGAGCTCGTGAATCTGAAGGTAGCGGAATATGGATCAGCCCTGAGTGCTGTTGATCTACTTCATGCCGAGGCAGGCCGTAATGAGATCAACCGTGCGGTTTGCAACTGGTTTGAATCTTACGATCTTTTCGTTACGCCAACCTGTGCCTGTCCAGCCTGGGAGCACGGTTTACTGAACAGTAATGATCCAGATCTCGACGCAGTTGAATGGACCGAACGACTTTTTAAACCAGTGCCGTTTACGTCGCTATTTAATTTGACTGGCCAACCAGCGCTTACGCTACCACTTGGGATGTCATCCGATCATCGTCCGATTGGAATACAGTTCGTTGCGAAGATCGGTCGAGAGAATATACTTTTTCAACTCGCCGCCCAGCTCGAACAATTGTTGCCTTGGGTTGATCGCCGTCCGGCGATCCATGTCGTGAACATGGTTCAGAATTGAAAATTTTCAACAACTATTAGGTGACTTCCTACCAAAGGAAAAAATCATGACACGTAAAACTGGATTTGTTTGGCATGAACTTTACATGTGGCACAACACTGGTAATTACGCTGGTGTTATGCCGACTGGATTAACGGTGCAACCTTACGAGCATGCAGAAAATCCTGAAACTAAAAGACGATTCAAAAACTTGATGGATGTGGCTGGTTTAACCGACCAGCTTATAGAGGTTTCGCCGAGGCCCGCTACAGAACAGGAAGTATTAATGTTGCACGAGCTTGACTATCTTGAGCGTGTGAAATTATTGAATGAAACAGGTGGTGATGCTGGTGTGTTCACTCCGATGGGAGTCGGTTCTTATGACATCGCCCTGCTGTCGGTGGGTGGGGTAATTGAACTCGTGGATGCGGTTTTAGATGGGAGAGTTGATAACGGCTATGCCTTGGTGCGTCCCCCCGGGCATCATGCACTGCCTGGGATGGGCATGGGCTTCTGTATCTTTTGCAACGGTGCAATTGCAGGTCTACATGCTTTAGAGAGACGTGGGCTTGAACGCATCGCTTACGTAGATTGGGATGTGCATCATGGTAATGGTACCGAAACAGCATTCTGGGAAGACAATCGAGCGTTGACCATTTCGATACATCAAGATAACTGCTTCCCACCAGATTCAGGTGGAATGGACATGCGCGGCGCTGGGGTGGGTGAGGGCTTTAATCTCAATATCCCGTTGCCCCCGGGTTCCGGTTACGGCGCTTACGAAGCGACCTTTGATCGTGTCGTAGTCCCAGCACTGGAAGCTTATGCACCTCAGCTAATCATCGTACCCTCGGGCTTTGATGCAGGTGCCCATGATCCGCTCGGCCGGCAGATGATGCATTCAACGGGCTATCGGGAACTGACCCAGAAACTGATGCAGGTCGCTGACTCAGTTTGTAATGGTCGTTTACTTATGTGTCATGAAGGCGGATATAACGCGCCGACAGTGCCTTATTTCGGATTAGCCGTTCTGGAGCAGTTATCGGGCATTAAAACACCTATCGATGACCCATTTGTACAAATTCTCCAAGGTTTAGGTGGGCAGAATCTACAGCCACACCAGGATGCCGTTATCCAGCAGGCCGAGACGTTGCTGGATACGTTCAATCCCTGATTGGTGTCTTTCATCCCACTGAACGTTAACTTTTAAGGAATTAAACAATGGAACGCCGGGTCGAGCTTTCAAGGGTTATGAGGTCTGGACAAATATTGTGGGTGACGGGCCAGGACTTCCTCTATTGCTGTTCCACGGTGTTGCCGCTACAACGCTTGGTAAATTACCGAGATTTAACTAACTCACTGGTACGTCAGCCCGTATTTAGCCAAGACCGGGTTGAAGCCATCCACACCACCACCCAAGTGGTGCTTTTATCACCCTGACTGCCTAATTCAGCGGGAGAATAATGTTTTTCAAATGGCTGTAAGTGTTTGATTGAATGGCGCGCCCGGAGAGATTCGAACTCCCGACCACCTGGTTCGAAGCCAGGTACTCTATCCAGCTGAGCTACGGGCGCGTGTTTTGACTAGCTAATTTTCTCTATCCACCCTGAATACGGGGTAACAAAAAGACCTCAGCACCTTCCGGGATCTCCTCTGACCACTTGTCACGAAAGATCTGGCCGTTGACAGATACCGCGATACCATCGTCGAGCTGATTCTGCATGCCTGGATATTGTTCGATGAGTTCCCGCAGCAGCTCCCGGATGGTCACTGCACTGATCGAGACCGAAGCAGCACCGTCCGCCGCCGCTTTTAATGGGCCGGATAAGCAGACCTTCAGCATCGTCTCTGAGCTCAGGCCTGGTTTTCTTTAATGGCCTTGCGTATCCGGGGTGGTGACATCGGTACATGGGTCATGCGAACGCCGGCGACATCTGAGAGTGCGTTTCCGATTGCCGCCAGTGGCGGCACAATAGATGTCTCGCCAACGCCACGAATCCCGTACGGGTGATTAGGGTTCGGGATCTCAAGAATCTGTGTGTCAATGAACGGTAGATCGGAGCAGACCGGCACCCGGTAATCTAGAAAGCCAGGATTCTGTAAGCGGCCATTCTCATCGTAGATATATTCCTCATTCAGTGCCCAGCCTATGCCTTGGGCAGCACCGCCTTGGAACTGTCCTTCAACATAGTCGGGGTGGATCGCTTTGCCGGCATCCTGAACAACGGTATAACGCACGACTTTCGTGGCGCTGGTTTCCGGATCTACCTCGATATCGCAGATGTGACTCGCGAATGACACACCTGCACCATCGGCGACAATCTGACTGTGACCAGCGATGGGTCCGCCTGTGTTCGGTGATCCTCCTGCCAATTCATCCAGGCTCAGTGGTTTAAGCTTTTTGTGCTTCTTTCCCTTTGCCGTCGCTTTGCCGTCATCCCAGACCACATCTTTAACGGAGATTTCCCACGTATCTGCTGCACGTTGGCACAACTCCTCGATCGCGTTACGGGCCGCGAAAATGGTTGACATGCCCGAAGAGAAGGTTCCCCGGCTGCCATCTGTCATGTCGTTGTGTCCGAGTGAGCCGGTATCGGTGATATTGCACTTCACACTCTCATACGGAATGCCAAGTTCTTCAGCTGCGATCAGAGACAGTGACGCTCGAGCGCCGCCTACATCTATAGTGCCGACAGTCAGTGTGACTGTGCCGTCGACACCAATATTGAGATCAGTACACGTCTCACCCCCGAAATTAAACCAGAAGCCGCAGGCCATGCCCCGGCCCTGGTTCTTTTCAAGCTTTGCTCGCATGTGCGGGTGTTTTTTGACAGCGGCCAGTGTAGGACCAATGCCGATAGGCCCATAAGTTGGACCATAGGATGACTTGGTCCCCTCTTTCGCGGCGTTCTTGATGCGAAAGTCAACGGGGTCCATACCGATTTCAGCGGCCACTTCATTGATTGTGCTTTCTATGGCAAACGCGGCCATCGGCGCAGAAGGTGCTCGATAGGCAGCAACTTTTGGCCGGTTAACCAGAACATCGTAGCCGACGGTTTTCACATTTTTCAGGTCGTAACAGGCATAGGCTGTCATCGCACCCAGCATGGCCCAAATTCCGGGAAACGCACCGTCCTGGTAGCGCAAATGCGCGCTCGCAGCAGTGATTTTGCCGTTCTTTTTCACACCAATTTTGACATCTATGGAAGTCGATGAGGTCGGGCCTGTGCTGCGGAACACTTCGTCCCGGGTCATTTCCAGTTTCACCGGACGATTGGCTTTGCGGGACAATGCCAGCGCAATTGGCTCCATCCATACGTGGGTTTTACCGCCGAATCCTCCACCGATCTCTGAAGAGGTTACCTTCAGCTTTGCAACCTCCATGCCGAGCAAGGACGCGCAGGTGTTGCGATAAATGAAATGTCCTTGGGTGGTCACCCAGAGCTCGCCATGGCCATCAGGCCCAACACTGGCAAGACAGGCGTGTGGTTCAATGTAACCCTGGTGCGCCTGTTCAGTTTTGTAGCTTTTTTCGACAACCACATCAGCTGCTTTGAATCCGGCCTCGACGTCGCCATGGCCGAATTCACTCACCTTCGCCACGTTCGATGGCGATTTTGGTTTCGGTGATACCCCACGTGTATACACCCGTGGTTGTACTAACGGTGCGTTAGGTTTCATCGCTTCGTCGACATCGGTTACATGCGGCAGAAGCTTGTAAGTTACGCGAATCAGCTTCAAAGCTTTCCTGGCCGTTGGGGCATCGATGGCCGCGACGGCTGCGACAGCGTGGCCATCATAGAGAGCCCTATCCCGCGCCATACAGTTCTCAAGTGTGTCGTACAGATCACGGTCACCGTTGGTAAGGTCGGGTAAATCTTTACTAGTGATCACCGCCTTAACGCCGTTTAGCTTTTCAGCTTTTGAGGTATCAATGCGTTTAATCTCCGCGTGGGCATGGGGAGAGCGTAAAACCAGGCCAATGAGTTGGCCCGGGGCAAATGTGTCTGCACCGAATTTCGCTCGACCGGTAACTTTGTCGAGACCGTCGGGTCGCGGTGGACGTGTACCTACAGATTTGAATTGTCGGTTTCTGAATTTTGTGTCGTTTGCCATCTCAGGCATCTCCTGCGGATTAGGTCGAGTGTTGGAATTGTCGTCAAGTAATGGGTTATTTTTTCCTGAGATCTTTTGCCGTGGCCTTAACTGCGCGTACGATCTTATCGTAGCCCGTGCAGCGGCAGAGATTTCCCGCCAAGGCAAATCGAATTTCCTCATCGGTCGGATTCGGATTTCGGTCCAGCAGGGCCTTGCTGGCTATCAGAAACCCAGGTGTGCAGATACCGCACTGCAGCGCTGCATGTTTGATAAAGTTGGATTGCAATGGATGCAAAGCATCGCCGTCTGCTAGACCCTCTATGGTGTTCACTTTTCGGCCCTGGGCCTCGACACCCAACACGAGACAGGAACAGACCAAACGGCCATCTAGCGTAACACTGCAGGCACCGCAGTCCCCGGTGCCACAGCCTTCTTTAGAGCCAGTCAGCCCGAGTCGGTTGCGTAGCACTTCAAGCAGCGTCTCACCCGCCTGGCAGACAAACTCAGTCTGATCGCCATTGATCTTAGTCGATACGAATGTTCCGGCCATCATTTGCCTCCTGCGCGTTTGTAAGCAATTTTAGCCGCACGTTGAGCAAGGACTCCCGCGACTTCGGTTCTGAATTCGACAGTGCCGCGTTTGTCATCAATCGGGTTGCAAGCGGCGGAACAAGCTTCTGCCAGTTTATTGAGCGCAGCTTTGTCCAGTTTTGTGCCAACGATGGCCTTGCCTGCAGCGGACACGAGTAAAGGTGTAGGCGCAACTGCGCCCAGGGCGACTCGTGCGCTTTTAATGACCGAGTTGTTGCCCAGCGTCAGGCTAACACCCACACCGACTACTGCGATGTCCATCTCCGATCGCGGTATAAAACGCAGGTACGCATCACCCGACTTGGGCGGTCGTTTGGGTAGTGTGATTGCTTCAACCACTTCACCTTTGGCCAGTGAGGTTGTACCCGGTCCGGTGATCACCTTTTCGACAGAGACGGTTCGTCGGCGTTGTGGACCCACGACATTGGCCTTTGCGCCTGCTGCAATCAAGGCTGGCACAGCATCTGCTGCAGGGGACGCATTGCACAGGTTGCCGGCAACGGTACATCGGTTCTGAATTTGATCTGAGCCGATCAAGTTTGCAGATTCCACGACGCCGGGCCAAGCTTTCTTTAGCGGTGCGTTTTCGCCCATTTCAGCAGCAGAGACGGCGGCACCAATCCGGAAACCGGTTGCGGATTTCTTGATCGACTGCATGGCTGGGATATGTTTGATGTCAACCACAAGGTCGGGCTCGGTCAATCCGGTTTTCATTCGAACCATCAGGTCAGTTCCGCCTGCGAGCACAAATGCTTTGCCCCGTTCACGCTTTATGAGAACGGCGGCTTCTTTGGTTGTACTGGGAGTTTGGTATTTCATCTAGAAATTCGCTTAGATTGGATTTGTGTAACAACGATGCTGTGTATCAAATCTTACTGATTAAGAGTAGGGGAGTCTATCTAAATAAATGACAAAGTGGTATCTGTTTTGGTGGCCATTTAGCAAAGGGGCAGTCTAGTGACCCGTATGAGAAAATCATCTTCTATGCTCCTAGGGTTACAATGCGAGGTCTAGTTAAAAATCAAGGAAGACACAAAATGTTACCAAAGCTCCCTGATCGCAATCCTTTCGAGCCAGCACGGATTCCGCTGCCTCGGGAAGCGGTAAAAGAGATGGTTATACCAAATGTTCTTGATGATGATGAACGTATTTGGGTTGAACATCGAGATCAGGTATGGACACGGCCTCTATGTTTGAATGTGAGTAATGGGTACTGGACAGAGTTACTCCGAGTTCGTAAATCCGGAGTCCTACATCGTCATCGCCATCCAAATCCGGTCCATGGGCTAGTCCTGAAAGGAAGATGGCATTATCTTGAGCATGATTGGGTCGCTGAAGAGGGGTCATACGTATTTGAGCCACCCGGTGAGACGCATACGCTGGTTGTGCCAGAGGGTGTTGACGAAATGATCACATTTTTCCATGTTACCGGGTGTCTGTACTATATTGATCCTGATGGTAACCCGTTAGGATACGACGACGTGTTTACTTTAATTGATGATTGTCGCGCCTATTATACGAAAGTTGGACTCGGTGCAGATTTTGTTGACCAGTTTATAAGGTAAATTGCCAAGACTTATGATGTGAGGTAGATAACTTCTTGATCCGGGGAAATCGGTCGCAATTTTTCTTCATAGGCTAAGTTGATTCTTGGTAAATAGTTACCCAGCTAACTTATTTGGTCAATCATCGGGCATTGTATGGATATCAATATTGGTGTCTTCTCGATATTGCATTCTTGAGTCGTTTTCCTTGCAATAGCCTACCAAGATTCTCGAAGAACAAATCCAAAGTGTGATCAATGTAATGCTCTGCATCGTCGGAAGAACAATGTGGGACAGCGATCAAATTACGGGTTTGCCACAATGGTGAAGTTGGAGGAAGCGGCTCCGGGTCGAACACGTCCAATATAGCGCCTGCTATTTGACCTTCTTCTAGAAACTCTGCTAATGCAGCATAGTCAACTATTCGTGCGCGACCTAAATTAACGAGGCCAGCGGTTGGCTTTAAAAGAGATAGTCGGCGCCGATCAAGTAAATCTACAGTCTCATTTGTTAGGGGTGCCGTAACGATAATGAAGTCAGCCTGAGGTAGTAGCGTGTCAAGCTGATCTGGAGTAAATACCGCGTCTGCGTATCGATGAGTCCGGCCTGATCGACGCACGCCAATGACGTTTAAGCCTAACTTAGATTTTAGCCATTTTGCTACGTTTCCACCGGTGTTACCAAGTCCAATGATAAGAGCCGTCTTCCCAAAAATGGTTGTGGTAAATTTCTTCGACCATTTGGAGTCACGTTGATGGGTAATGTAATGTGGGAATCCGTGATTCAACATCAATATAGCCGTGCCAGCAAATTCGGCTAACTTTGCTGCATGGACACCTGCGTTGTTGGTTAATGTGATGTGTCGTGGCAACCAGCTGAGGGGTTGGAGATGTTCTGCACCCGCACCAGTAAGCTGAATCCATTTAAGCTGATGTAAATTCCTGAATGATGATAAATCACCGAACCGCCAGCCAATCACTATATCGCTGACATTTAGAGCGCGCTCAAACCCAACGAGATCCCAACTCCAGTCAGCTACTACTCTTGAGGCCAGTTCTGGATGTCGCGAGCAAGCATCGTTGAATCGTTTTTCTGTTACCCAAAATACTTCTGGCTGCGACGACAAAGCCGCAATATGTATTCGCATACGTTGGACTGTGTTAGTCACCGAGAACTCTATCTAGTACCCAATTATCGATTACGTGTACAAGTGGCTCCATATAAGAAAATCGGCCGGGTTGTGCGAATGGTGACCTTAAGCCTGCCTGCTGTAGTTCTGATATCTCGTTGTCTTCGACAATCGAGATATCAAGTCTTTTGTAGTAGTTCTGAACAATGTGGTCAAAATCATCGCGGCCAGTTGTAGTTTCATGGAAACATGATCCTACTATTAGTTTGGTTTGCTCGGGTCCTTCGGGATGAAGTTCAAGCCACCATACAGTGTCAAACGTGCATCCGAGCATCGTGCTTGGATTGATCAATATATAGTAGGTTCCCTCAGCGCTATCGCCAGTAAGCGTCGGGATATAGGGGAAACCCTCCATCCCTGGGAGTAAGGCTCGACTGCCTTTGTGTCGTGTGAGCAAGCCAGAATACTCACCATTAATTGGTAAGATTGGCGGGTTGTGATCTCGTTTTTGTTTCTGAAGAGTTTTATTGTGAACCCAGGGTACATGATACGACTCCATTGCGTTTTCAATATATATTTTCCAGTTACATTTTAGGGAATATTCCTGGCGGCGGGTGCACGTTAAACGATCAAGGTCATAGGGTTGCATCAGTTGGGGCAGGTCACCTAGGAATGTCTCTAGTGATTCGGCATTGTTATCGAAACACAAAAAAAGAAAGCCACCCCATTGGTCGAGGCGAAGTTGCACAAGGCCGTAATTTTCTTTATTAAAACCCTTTGTACGATCCATGTAAGTTGCTGCTTTTAAATGGCCTTCAAGGGAATATGTCCAACCGTGGTAGGGGCAGGAAAAAGCATTGCAGTTTCCTTCACCCGAAGCGATTTTTGCACCTCGATGTCTGCAACTATTTGCAAATGCTCGAATCTGATTGTCATCACCACGGACAATTAAAATAGGCACATCGGTAAAATCAAACGCATAGTAATCACCAATCTCTGGCACCAGATCTGCTCTACCGACAAAATTCCAGACTTTGTGGAAAATCTTCTTTGTTTCTAGATTGTAAAACTCTTGCGATGTATAGCACTCCGTTGGCATCGTATCGGCTTCAAGGAGTGGCAGTCGAGTTTGTTTGTAGATGTCAGGGTTGAGTGTTTTAGGTTTTGATGTCATTAATGTTGTCTCTCTTCTTTCTTGCGCCGATCTACAAAGTCTCTTAAGTGTTCGTCAGTGTCTGGATCTATGTGCGGTTGTTCGTATTTATCGAGAATATTTTTCCAAAGAACATTGGCGCGTTCAGTAGCTGTTTGTGCTCCAGAGTCAGACCAAGTCTCAAAATTACGCCAGTCTGATAACAAAGGAGAATAAAAAGCCTCCTCGTAAAGCGCCAGAGTCTGTTTTGTGCCAAAAAAGTGACCACCGGGTTCAACCTGGGAGATGGTTTCCACAGACAAGGTATCGTTTGTGACCTTAAATGGCTTCAAGAAGGCTCCCATCATTTGTAGCATTTCAGCGTCGATAATAGTTTTCTCAAAAGAAGCTGTGAGGCCACCTTCAAGCCAACCAGCAGCATGGTGCAATAAGTTCGAGTGGCCCATTATCGATCCCCAAAGGGACATAGATGATTCATATGTAGCCTGCGCGTCAGCGACGTTGGACGTGTTTGTATTGCTAGAGCGGTAAGGCAACTCGTAGTAGCGTGCGATTTGACCGGATGCTAGGCAAGCTTGTGTATATTCTGGAGTTCCAAATGCTGGGGCACCAGACTTCATGTCGACATTAGAGGTAAATGCGCCATAAATGCAAGGTGAGCCTGGAGATACGATCTGAGCGAAGGCGATGCCTGCCAACGCTTCTACATTTTGCTGAACAAGAGAGCCAGCGAGAGTCGTAGGACTCATTGCACCAGAAAGCGTAAATGGTGTGATGGTAACCGCTTGACCATGTTCGACTGCTTCCATTAACCCATCAAGCATCGGGCCATCGAACCGTCGTGGAGAATTACAATTTATTGTTGTGAATAGGCCGGGCTCTGTTTTGATTTCATCTCTGGTTTGATTTCGAACTATGCAAAGCATGTCAATCGCATCAGACATCCGTTGGCGTCCTAGGCCAGTCGTATGCCAGACTTTGTCTATATGAGTAATTGTGGTGTAAATGCAGTCAAGATGACGTGTCTCAGGATCAAGGTCAACAGGTACTACTGGAATCCCACCACACATATGAAGTACGTCCAAAGACTGGATTAAACATATAAACTTTCGAAAATCATTGAAGTTGCCAGCACGCCGTCCGTGATCAAGGTCGGACACATACGCGGGCCCACCGACTGAATCGAAACAAATGTGGTTATCTCCAATAACGACGTAGCGTTGCGGATTACGTGCGTGCAAAGTGAATTGAGAAGGGGCGTTGGAAATCGACTCAAGCACAAGCCCCCGATCCATACGTACAAGATTGTTGTCACGGTCAACAATAGCGCCCGAGTTTTCGAGAATGGTAAGGGCACGCTCGCTTAGAAATTCGACACCAACATTTTCAAGAATTTCCATGCTGGCTTCATGGATAGCATTTAATTCTTCCTCGTCGAGGATTTCGATTGGGCTGTATGGGTTAACCAATCGTTGCCAAGGTTGTTGAGAAGGAAAAGCTGATCTAGCGCGTTGTTTGCCACGGGATTTTCGTGCCATATTAGAAACTGATTACCTCAGTCGAAAGCTGGTGAAGACATAATTATGCGTTCTCGTTTTAAGGGTCGCATAGTGCTATCGATCCCAAGTTCACGTGCAAACTTATGTCCGCTGTAAACAGCATCGGCAGTGAGGCCTGGTGCTAAACAGTCACCGATTCTTGTAATTGTGGGGGTGGTTGTCTCATCCGAACATTCCAGTTTGTTCAATAGTTCAAAGTAAATACTGTCGTTTGGCTTGCGAGCGGTGACGGGTATTAGTGTGTTGCAATCGATAGAAATAGTTTCAGAGCTGTACAGGAACTTTAGTTCTGCTGAGCTTCCGTTAAAACTTACGAGATTATGGGAAACGATAATATTTATGCCTAAATTGTATAGGTGAGGAATGAGTAAGTGGTGTTCGTCGGTCCATTGGGTCCATACGCATGGTTCAGGAGCTGTTGTACAGAGCGTGACCGAATGTCCTTGGCCGATGAGCAGTTCAGCTAATGCGCCTGCCATGTAGTAATGTTCGTCATCGAAGATCACAACGGGCCCTTGAATTTCTGAATTCGATAGCACCTCTTCTGGTCTTAGTACTCCAGGGCCGAAACATCCATCAATTGGTGAGCGATTGGATCGACCCACACCGTCGTTGCGCCACCTGGATCCAGTCGCAATCAAAATTGCGTTACTATCAAATTCGAGCACATCGTCGGCCGTCATGGGACTATTTTTGTATAGCGTAACATCCGGCATTTGTAATATTTTCGATATTCTGTAGTCACGGACTCTTGACCAGGTCGCGAGCCCTGGTAGCTTTGCGGCCATACCTATATGACCACCTGGCTCATTCGTTGCTTCAGCTAGTGTTACCGTATAGCCTCTCGCTCCTAACGTCGCCGCACACTCAAGCCCAGCTGGTCCCGCACCTACTATGAGTACAGTGTGATCTGACGACTTTTGTGGAACTTGTTCGGGGTGCCATCCGCGTCTGAACTCCTCGCCCATCGTAGGGTTTTGCGTACAACGAATGGGTGTGCAGGCCTTAAACGTCGCTCGGCAGATATTGCACCCAATACACTCGCGTATATCGTCCTCTTGGCCATTGGCTATTTTGTTAGGAAGAAAAGGATCTGCGATCGAAGGACGCGCAGCACCGATTAGATCAAGAACTCCTCGCTCAATCGCAGAAACCATCGTATCAGGTGAAGTGTACCGCCCGACGCCCACGACTGGCTTGTTCGTGACAGACTTCACGAATTCTGTGTATTGCTCTTGGCTGCCTTCTGCGAAGAATCGAGAAGAACCCGAGTCGCTTCGGTAGTCACTGATGTTCACATCCCAGAGGTCGGGTAGGTCCGCAAGCATTTCAACAACTTCCCGACCTTCTGCGTCGCTTGAAAGTCCGCCATCCACTTGAAATTCATGAACTGCGAATCGAACGGCTACGGCACATCGATCGCCAACTGCATCTTTTGTGTCTTCAATCATTTCCCGAAACAGGCGAACACGATTTTCTAGGGACCCTCCATATTCGTCTCGACGCTGGTTGAATCGTGGTGTTATAAACTGAAATGGGAGATACGCGTGGCCAGCATAGACATAAATAATATCAAACCCAGCAGTTTTAGCTCGCTTGGCGGCATCGATCTGCCAACGTCGCAGGTCCTTAATATCTGATTTAGACATCTCGATCGCATGAAGCGGATTGAGGTATGCGATTGGCCCTCCAGTAGGAGCGAATGGAAGTTCTCGTGTGCCTTTGTTTGCCGCATAAAGCCCGCCATGCCACAGTTGGGTCCCTGCTAGCGCCCCATGTTCGTGGATAGCATCTGCGACAACTGACATGGTGCTAACATCTCCGTCGTCCCACCATGTACAGGAAGGAAACGGCGTGTCATCAGAGGATGGATGAATTGATGCATATTCGGTACAGACAACTCCCCAGCCACCTTCAGCCTTGACACTCCTCATTGCCGCAAGCGTTTCGGGTAGTGAGTAACCCATACCCGTACAGTGGGGGACTTGATAGAAGCGATTCGGTGCCGTGACCGGGCCAATCGCTAGTGGCTCGAATAACTTTGAATAACGGGGATTAATTGGCATCTACTTAAAATTTCGGGGGATTCGTTCTATCCAGTCCCGAGAAAATATACATTCATCTGTGTCAAAGGCTTCTAGTTTGGCTTGAACCTCAAACGCATCAGCATCACAAGTCAATTGAAGTGTTTCGACTGTAGAAGCGCTCCAATCTTGTCGGCTTATCTTAAAGGTACGGTACATTTTTACCGTTGCAGAGGTGGGATCATTATCTCGAATTAGGTAATGGTTGTCTGCTGTTCGTTGAGTAGAGAGGTCTATGTCAGGATAGTACGTTACGCCATCATCAGTTTGGTAAGCCAGATCAGTTTCCCCAGTAGCAACATTGTAATTAATATTCATGGCTGTTGATTCTGGTGACTCTATGTGCGCCAGTAATTCAGGCGCTCCCTCGGCCTGTTTGAACGGCTCATCGAGTTTTACAACATCAATGTTGTCCGTAGTTGGAAGTTCAAGACTAGCCGAGCCCGAAAATACAGTGACGGTTTCTCGTTTTGGAGATGGCCATGCCATCGGCCAGTAGTTAGTTGAGATTGCCAGTCGAATACGATGGCCTTTAAGAAATCGATAAGCAACTGATTTAAGTTGTAGCTGAATAGTAAACCTTTCTCCTGGAATAATAGATTTGGGATTATTGTGGCCATCACGGTTGCAGAGATTTAAGAGACCAAATGTTATCCGAGAAGATTTCCCTGTTGGTGTTAAGTCGCACAAACGAATCGCTAACATAGCGATTGGTTGATCTACCGCTACGTCCAAATTAAGAGTTGGTTTTCCAAGAATCTCGAAATCTTCTTCCAAATAGTCAGTTTCAAAGCATAACGAGCAACCATCATCTTGACGTTGATCCATCTGAAATTCTGGACCCATTCCGCCACCATCTCTTGGGCACCATTCACCACCTTTAAGACCTGAAGTTGTTGGCGAGCGAATTTCTAGAGAAATCTCACTCCTTGGACTGGGGTCGAGCTTGTTATCAGTAAGCCAGAAAACCTTTCTGCTGTGTTCATCGGGTGGCCAATCCTTGAGACCGAACCAATTACCGTTGACTGTTGGATTAGAGGCATCTGCTCGAAAATTTTCTTGCATCCAAATATTTAGCATTGGCTCGCTTTCAATCTCATTTTTCTTATCCTTGAGCCAGCGATCCCACCATCTTAAGCTGTCTTGTAGGAAACCGATGGCGGGGCCTGGAAAGCCAAAATGGGGATAGACATGAGTCCAGGGCCCCACTAATGCTCGGCGTGGACCTTTAAGGTTCTCCATGAGTCTAAAAATGGCATCTGTATATCCATCCGTCCACCCGCCAACCGCGTAGACAGGACACTCGACTGAATCGTAGTCTTCGCATACTGATCCGTGCTGCCAAAACTCATCTCTTTGCTGATGTTTGAGCCAGGATATGAGAGGTACAGAATTTGATTCCAGCCGATCAAGCCACATGTCACGCCACTTGTCACCGACAACGGAGACATCGGGGGGTCGATGCTTCACGCCAAAAATTCCTGCACCCCAAGAGACGCTAGACGTCAGAAGGCACCCGCCCATCCAGTGAACATCGTCTGTATAGCGATCATCAGTTGAACAAACTGTGATTATGGCTTTCAGTTGAGGTGGTCGTAGGGCAGCAATTTGCAGAGCTGCGAAGCCGCCCCAGGAGATGCCAATCATTCCTATGTTTCCGCTGCACCATGATTGTTTTTCGATCCAGGAGAGAATTTCGAGGGCGTCCTCATGCTCTTGCTTAAGGTATTCGTCGTGGAGCACGCCTTCTGAGTTGCCACTACCTCTAATATCTACGCGTAGTGCCGCATAGCCATGCCCTGCGAAATAAGGGTGCGTTCGCGCGTCTAGTGCCGCCGTACCGTCATGTTGTCGGTAAGGAATATATTCAACTATTGCAGGTACTGGGTTAGTCTCTGCGTCGTCGGGTAGCCATAGGCGCGCCGTAAGAGTGCATCCGTCAGACAAAGGGATTTGAAGATTCTGAACCATCCGCACGGTGTGCGGAAATTGATTTCGTTCGATCATTTACGAGATCCAAAAAGATAGCGGCACTGATACCAGTGCCGCTATCTATGGACAAGTTGGGATTAGCTACTTTCGAAATAGCGGAACATCATGTTCCCACCATCAGGTCGCATAGCTGGGACGATCGAATTTTTGTAGAGAAATCCATTAATATTATGCGTTACGAATACGTAAGCGCCCGAATCTTCCATTAGGTCCTGCATTTCAACGTACATATCATGGCGTTTCTCTGCATTCGTCTCCATAACTGCCGCTTCATGGAGTTCGCCATATCTTGGGCTGTTCCAGCGCTCCCAATTCCACTCTCCAATTTGTGCAGGGGTAAACCATGCCGTAGCCCAATAGGGATCAGGAGCCATGGAGTATCGGTTATAAACCATTTGAACGCCTTTCCAAGCATCACCTTCTGATTCTAGGCCAAGTGTCCAGAATGTTCCTGAATCATGTGAGTTAATTTGAACCTCAATCCCTACTTGGGCAAGATTTGCCTGGATTACCTGGGCAGCCGACATATGATCAGTGATGTTATGCACATCTAAAGTAGTTTTGAAACCATCGGCAAGACCAGCTTCAGCGAGTAGTGACCGTGCCTTGTCCAGATTGATTTGGTTGATCTTGTTGCTATCCCGATGACCGGGAAGTCCGGGCGCAATAATTCCAGTGGCCCGATCTGCAGCGCCAAAATAGGCGACGTCTAAAATAGCGTTGACATCGACTGCGTGCTGAACAGCTTTGCGTACCCGTTCATCATCAAAGGGTGCATGGTCTACATTCATACCCAACCATTCATAGTAAAGAGAGGGATAGACGCGCATCGATGTTTGATCTGGGAGTTGTTGTTGATATCTAGTTAGGGAACTTGCTGCAATCCCTGTCATGTCGAGTTGTCCTGCTTCAAACGCTATTTCTGCAGTCTTTGGATCGTCGATTGGGATAATTTCAATACGATCGAACGTTGGTCGAGGACCAGGCCAGCCGTCATGTCGGGTCAGTACCAGTTTCTGTTTCGGATTCCAAGATTCAATTTTGTATGGTCCTGAAGTTGCAGGTGGTTCAACTGAAAACTTCTGATCAGGAAGTTGCTCCACTGCAGCTTTGCATACAATTGTTCCAGAGCCATAGGGTAGGGTGCTGTTAAATAGCGGGGCAAAAGGTTTGTTAAATTCCAGTATTCCCGTGTATTTATCTACAATTTTTACTTCCTTTAAGGGATCCCAGTCTACTGCTGTCCAGGATTCTTGTTTGGCATGACGCTCAAATGAAAACTTGACGTCGTCTGTTGTCATTTCCCCGAAGCCATTTGTCCACATGATGCCAGGCATAAGAGTAAATCGAACGTGGGTTGGGTCAACCTGTTCTACAGATGTGGCGGCTTCAAGTTGCCAGTCCCATCCTCCGCTGGCACTATCACTACCTAAGATTGGTTTGTAGGCGACCAATTTATTAAACACTGCCATCATCACATCTTGATCTGCACCTGCCGCTGGATTCAAGGGATCTATGCCTTGGATATCAGAGTTACTTCTGACTCGAAGTACTTTTTCGGAACTTCCCCACGTTAGTGAGGGGTGGGACACGGCTGCCACTCCAGTTGAGCCGACAGCTGCAAGAAATTTTCGGCGGGTTATTGGCGCTATACGAATTGTCATTTTGAATCTCCTAGGTGGTAAGTCTTCCTAGTGTTGGAAGGTTCGTGCTCATGACCGGAAATGTTAGATTTCCTGAATGAATGTAATTAGCTAAACGTGGGACGTGATATATTAGCAGAGCGAAGGCATCTTGCAAATAAAATTACGGACAATAATGAATAGGCGATGAATTCTGGAACCTGACTGCCAAGTAATAAATATCTTAGTGCCGACCTGACTCAGTATCCTACGCAAGAAATCTTTGGCATAACGAGCGTTAGTCGGTAGTCGTCCTAATCTATGGGTTTTCTGACCGATTCATCTTGTTAGGTCTACAGCGCCAGACACATGCTGACAATCAATTCATTTCGTTCATTTCTACAGCGGTCGAGCCTGTTGAAAAACGCAAGGCGTGTCCTAGCTGAGCCATTAGGGCTTTTGGGAGTGGTCCTTGTTGGGACTATAGTGATCAGTGCATTGTTTGCGGATTTGATTATTCCGCACGATCCCATAGCTATTAACCCTGCCGTGCGGCTAGCACCACCGTCTTGGGAATACTTTTTAGGTACCGATCATTTAGGGCGTGATCTCTTCTCCCGGGTTGTTATGGGTGGCCGAGTAGCTCTACAGGTAGCCTTTATTTGTATTTCTTTGTCTCTTGGTTTTGGATTAGCACTAGGCATGCTTGCAGGTTATGGACCGCGTTGGCTCGACAATGTATTAATTCTAATTTTCGATACTGTGAGGTCTTTCCCTACGGTTATGCTTGCTTTAGCAATTATTACCCTGGTAGGGCCAAGTATAGAAACCGTTATTTTAGTTGTTGTCGTTATCTCAGTCCCAAACTATGGAAGAGTTGTGCGTGCTCAAACACAGTCGATTAAGAATAATGCTTTCATCTTGGCGGAACGTTCGATGGGCGCTTCTATGTCTCGGATTTTGGGTATTCACCTGCTTCCTAATATAGTTGGGCCTACAATTATTCTGGCTTCTATGGAGGTTCCCGTCGTAGTTACAATCGAAGCGGGTTTGAGTTTTCTTGGTTTGGGAGTACGGCCCCCAACGCCCAGTTGGGGAACAATTCTCAATGATGGATATGTATTTGTAAGGAACTCCCCGTGGCCACTTATTGCGGGTGGTCTCCCACTGATTATCACTACGTTGGGCTTCACGTTTCTGGGGGAAACTATGCGCGACGTTTTAGATCCAAAATTGAGAAACAATAGGTGAGCCAAATTTTATTAGATGTTTGCGGCTTGTCTGCTAGTTACTTAACGCCATTTGGCCGAGTCCAAGCACTCCGCAATGTTAATCTGCAAGTTCGCAAAGGAAAGATCACCGGTATTGTTGGTGAAAGTGGCTGTGGCAAATCGACGTTGCTCTCTTCTATCATTGGATTGTTGGATGAGAATACTTCCATCGACGCAGGTTCTATTAATTATCTCGGGCTGAATTTACTTGAATTGAGTTCGACTAAGATGCGAGCCCTCCGAGGAGATCAAATATCTATGATTTTCCAAGACCCACTAACAACATTGAATCCAGTAATCTCCATAGGTAACCAGATGCTTGGCGTACAGTTCCGGTCGTCATCGACTACCGCTGAAAAGAGGCAGCGAGCGGTCGGGGTCCTTGATGAAGTTGGTATATCGGATGCTGAATATCGTCTGGATCAGTTTCCGCATCAGTTATCTGGTGGTATGTGTCAGCGTGTTTCTATCGGAATGGCTCTTCTTTCAGAGCCACAACTATTGTTAGCAGATGAGCCGACCACTGCGCTAGATGCAACCCTAGAAGTAGAGATTCTGGATCGACTTCGCAGCCTACAACAGAGGCTTTCCTGTGCCATCATATTTGTGTCGCACAACCTAGGGGTTATATCAGAGCTATGTGACGAGGTAAGTGTTATGTATGCTGGTGAAGTCGTAGAGCAGGGTGATATCCAGGATATATTTCTCCGACCAAAACACCCGTATGTACAGAGGCTGTTAGAGTGTGATCCGTCTCGTATTGATCCTAATCAGGGTAAGTTACCTACGATCCCTGGAGACATTCCAGATCTTATAACACCACCGGATGGATGCTCATTCGCAAGCAGATGCCATATTGCGGTACCGCGATGCCGACTCGAAAAACCTTTGATTAAGTATGTCTCTGAGAGACATACAGTAGCTTGTCATCTAGCCTCTTAGAGGTTCACCAATGCCTCATCTGCTTTCTGTCGATAATTTGTGTGTTCGTTTTCCAACGAATTTCAATTTTTCTCTTTTTGGCAGACAGACGAGGCATCGATTTGTTGAAGCCGTATCTAGTGTGTCGGTTAAGATTAAGTCGGGAGAAGTGCTCGCTCTGGTCGGTGAAAGCGGATCGGGGAAGACCACGTTTGTTCTGGCAATGCAGCGATTGATACCGATTCATGCCGGGACTGTTCGATTTTGTGGTGAAAACCTAGCTGGCTATTCTCAAGATCAACTCAAGAGATTTCGCCGAGAAGTAGCCTTTATTTTGCAAGACCCTATAGGCTCATTGAGTCCTCGATTGACGGTTGGATCATTAATTACGGAACCGTTCAAGATTCACCGAATAAAAGATTGTGATTTGGAATATGAGGCGACTAGATTGTTGAAGATGGTCGGATTGTCGACGGATTTTTTAGAACGTTTTCCACATCAATTGAGCGGTGGGCAGGCGCGTCGGGTGGGTATCGCGAGATCACTAGCCTTGTCGCCTAAACTCCTAATAGCTGATGAGCCGACTGCAGGCCTAGATGTGTCAGTGCAGGGAGAAATTCTAAATCTTTTAGGACAACTTAGAGAGGAATATGGCATCAGCATACTCCTGATATCTCATAATCTGAGTATCGTCAGGCACGTTGCGGACCGCATGGCGATTATGTATCTTGGTCGCCTTATTGAAGAGGGAGATACGGAAACAATATTTAATAATCCTCGTCATCCCTATAGTAGAGCCCTGTTGCAATCGGTCTTAGTCCCAGACCCTAACAGAACTCGAAATAAATTTAGGCTGACGGGAGATGTACCTAGTTTATTCGAAAGACCTTCAGGATGTCATTTTCATCCTCGATGCCCAGTAGTAGCAGACAGATGTCGGGCCGAATATCCGCGAGCCCAAAATATTTCTAGCCGACATTGGCTAGCATGCCATTATCCGATTTCTTAACAGGGTCTCACTTAGTTTAGGTATCGGGTTTCATGCTCTCTCAATTTAATAAAACAACTGAAAGAGGCACCAGTTACCGGGATTGTATTAGTGGTTAACTACGTATTAAAAAGAACTATCCTCGCGATTTTAATTATTATATTGGCAATAGCTGTATTGTTTTGTATGGTCTTTTTGATACCGGGTGATCCTGCGGCAATTGCGTTGGGCCCGAGGGCAACGCCAGAAATTAAGCAGGCATTCAGAGAGAGTATGGGGCTAGACAAACCAATAATTGTCCAGTTGTTTCGGTTTTTTACTAATGTGCTACAGGGTGACCTAGGTGTTGATGTTTGGAGTCGGAGAAGTGTTAGTACAATTCTTCTTGAGGTGATACCTCATACGCTCGGGTTAGTTTTGCTGAGTATCGTGTGGCCTGTTGTTATTGGAATACCTATGGGTTGTTATGCGGCGATACACCGTCATGGATTACTCGATAAGGTAATTGGTGTTGTTTCTGTAGGCGTAATAGCCATACCTTCGTTTGTTGTAGCAATATATGCTTTATTGTTTTTTGCAGTTAAGCTCAGATGGTTTCCTGCAATTGGCGTTAGTGACAGGGGAAACATTTTGAACCAGGTTTATTATCTCGTGTTGCCGGCTTTCGCAATTGGTCTGGGTTGGGTTGGCTACCTCGCGCGATTAGTTCGTGCTTCGATGTTGGAGGTGTTGGGTGAAAATTACATTCGGACCGCACGATCTTTTGGAATACCCGAAAGCGTAGTTATTTTTAAGCACGCATTGAAGGTTGCAATAGTACCTACTGTGGCGCTCATAGGGGTGGGGATAGGCAGTCTCGTTTCGGGTGCCGTTTTTGCAGAGATCGTTTTCTCAAGACCGGGTATTGGTAAGTTAATTTACGATTCGGTAATTACTAGAAACTACCCACTTGTTATGGGTGGTGTGATTGTAACGACAAGTTTCCTAGTAATCTGTACTTTAGTCGCGGACCTTTTGAATGCATATCTGGATCCTCGAGTGAGAGAAAAATTGTAAAGAAATAAGCGCTATTCAAACGCAGCGTCGTCTCGAATTACCTCAAAATATGATCGATTGGCATATTAGGGCAAGTGTGGTTCCTTCCTGAAAATGGGCTATGGATGAAGCGTCTGGTTATTACTTCAGTCACCTCCGTATACGGACAGAAATCCTTTTATTTCTAGAAATTTAGAATTGTTGATTATGCTTGCTGTGGAGATTTGTTGCATAACATTCGCCTTGCTGAAAGCCCGACCCTTTGAGCGGTCACGGGCTTAAACACAGCGCTCATGTCTCCAAGTTCGACTAACGTTGGAGGCTTTCCAGGTTGGCTACAACCCCGGCTGCCGTTTTTTTATGGCTGGGTGGTGCTCACCGCTGTATGTTGTGCAGGGTTTGCTCGGCAGGGTCCTGCGGTTGCAACCCTCTCGATCTTTATCGAGCCGATGACTGGCGAGTTTGGCTGGTCTCGGACGTCCCTGTCGGCTGCGGTATCGCTGGGTGGTGTACTGGCGGCGATTGCTTCCCCATTGCTGGGGCCAATACTAGATCGGCGCGGTGCCCGGGTCATGCTCTGCGTGGCAGTGTTACTAACTGGAATGTGTGCGTTGTTGTTGTCCCTAACGCAGTCGCTGATCGTATTTATCCTGCTTTTCTGTATCGCGCGGATGAGTTTTGCGAGTCCATTCGAACTCGGAATTTACGGTGCAGTCAACAATTGGTTTGTTCGAAAGCGCGGTATTGCGACATCTATGGCCACGTTTATGCAAATGATGGGCCTGATGGCAATGCCGCTGATTGCCCAGCTGACCATCAATACGCATGGATGGCGTTCAGGATGGATCGCGATTGGTATAACGGTTCTGATTGTTGGGTTCATCCCGGTGTGGCTGCTGGTCGTTCGGAGACCTGAAGATATGGGTATCGTGCCCGACGGTACCGACCAAACCGGTAAAGAGATTGCACAGGATTCTCAGGGTAGCCCAAGTGAGCCGGCATTTACTCGGGCTCAGGCAGTGCGCACCGGGACGTTCTGGTTGCTGTCCCTCTACACGCTGTTGGTGTATCCAGTTCAGGCAGGTGTTTCGCTCCATCAGGTGCCCCACCTGATTGAGCGAGGGATAGACCCCACTATCGCAGCGACGATTATCGGTGTGTTTTCTGCGCTTTCCGCTATATCCGGTCTTGCCTTTGGTGCATTCATCCGTCACCTGGGCGTGCGCTGGTCGTTAATGGTAACAGCATTATTTCTGGCACTGAGTGCAGTGGTCATGGTGTGGATCACACAATCCTGGCACGGTTATGTTGCTGCTGCACTGTTCGGAATGGGTATCGGTGGGATGTTGACCGTTTTGCCTTTGGCCTGGGCAGATTATTTTGGACGGGCGAGCTATGGCGCTATTCGCGGCACTGCGTTGGGGGTTCAGGTGGTCGCGCAGGCAGCCGGCCCGCTGATTTCCGGTATCCTGCGCGACTATACTGGCAACTATGTATGGTCGTTGTGGGTGTTTGTTGTGTTTTCGGTAGTTGCAATACTCACAGCTGTGTTGATACGTGTGCCACCTCCACCTCCACGCTAGTGGGGAGCAGTGATGAGCTTGATGCCTTCTGTTTCGGTCGTAGTGCCGACATTTAACCGTGCACACCTGATTAACCGGGCGCTGCAGTCTGTGGTATCTCAGACCTACAGACCGCTTGATCTGATCGTTGTTGACGACGGCTCTACCGATGACACCTGTGAACGGGTACGCACGGAGCACCCCCATGCTACCTTGTTAAGCCAGTCGAATCAGGGAGTGAGTGCGGCAAGAAACCGTGGCCTATCAGTAGCTCAGGGAGACTGGATTGCCTTTTTGGATTCTGATGATACCTGGTGTGAATCCAAGATCGAACGGCAGTTACAGGCCCTCGCGAAAGAGCCTCAGTCCCGAATTTGTCATACCGACGAGTTCTGGATTCGCAATGGCGTACGGGTGAATCCGATGAACAAACATCTCAAGAGCGGTGGCAATATGTTCAAACAGTGTCTGCCTCGCTGTGTCATCTCACCATCGGCGGTGTTACTTCACCGCAGTGTGTTCGAAGACTTCGGCAGTTTTGATGAAGAGTTGCCAGCTTGTGAGGACTATGACTTGTGGCTTCGCCTCTGTGCCAAACTCCCAGTCACCTATTTACCGGAGAAACTGGTCGTGAAATACGGTGGGCACGACGACCAGTTGTCAAAAAAATACTGGGGCATGGACCGATTCCGTATTGCCTCACTTGAAAAACTGATTCACTCAGGGACGTTGACAAATATACAAATCCAATCAGCCGCCAACGAGATGCTAATAAAGCTGGATGTCTATCTACAGGGCGCTAGGCGTCGTAACCACCACGCTGAACGCCTGGCGTACGAGCGTAAGCGGGATTGGGCGCGTTGTTGTCTAGAAGAAGCAGGAAAATACACTGACAGTAGGCTCGATAGCGAGGAAGCGGCCGTATGACCAATCTGGTAGTCGCTTTGCAGGCTGAGGCAAGGCCAATTATTGAGACATTGGATCTTGTGCAGGATCGTCCGGCTGGTATTTTTCCTGTGTATTGCAATGACGATCTGTCGCTTGTGGTCAGTGGAATCGGTCGAACCCACTGTGCCGCCGCGGTTACCCATCTGTTCCATAGAACTGCCCAGCGCATGGATCAGGCCTGGCTCAACATCGGTATTGCCGGCCATCAGCAAGTGCCGATTGGCAGTGTGCTGCTTGCGAGTCGAATTACGGAACACGCGTCTGGACGCAGTTGGTATCCGCCGTACGTGCTGGATGTTAAATTGCTGCGCTCGCCACTGGTCACGGTGGATAAACCTGAGCGGTGTTACCCGGATTGCTGTGCTTATGATATGGAAGCCGCTGGCTTTTATCAGATCGCCTGTCGTTGCAGTACCGCCGAGCTGGTTCAAAGTCTGAAAATCATCTCAGACAACCCCGGGTCAGATCTTGATCTGGCAGTAGATGAGATCAGTTTGTTAATAGCCGACCAGATGTCGGCTATTGAGAGTGCGGTCCGTCAATTGTCTGATCTGTCTCATGTTGTCGACACCGTGCGGGTGCCGCCAGACCTGTCATCCCTTTATCTTGAACAATGGCATTTCACGGTTTCACAGCGCCACCGGCTTGCCACTTTGTTGGGCCGGTTAAAGGTACGGTCGGGCCAGCTCCCGAATTTACCCGGGACAAGCGAGTGTCAAGATGCACGCGGCGTACTGAGATGGTTAGAGAGCAAACTATCAGCGCTGCCGGTGAATCTGTCGGTTCCTCAAGGGAAGGACGCTGCAGATCGGGATGAACAGCAGTCATGATAGATACCATTTATGTGGAAAACGCCGTTGTATGTCATGAACGCGCCGTAAACATGATCAAGCGTTTCCCGGATGCAGCGTGTGTCACCTGCGATCGGTACCAGGAAGTTTTCAACCCTAAAGCGCAGAACTTTCGCCTGCAGAAAAAAAAGCCGGCCCTGATGCTGGCAAAGAAGTTCGGGGCAACTGTCCTGCCGGCGCCGAAGGGTTACGGGATCGGCGGTGAGCATAACTACTATTTCTCACATATGTTGAACTGCATTTATGACTGCAGATACTGTTTTCTACAGGGCATGTATCGTTCTGCACATTACGTCGTGTTTGTTAATTACGAGCGCTTTTTTGAAGGCATGGCGGAAAAAGTTAAAACCCATGCAGGCGAAGACGTCTGGTTTTTCTCCGGCTACGACTGCGACAGTCTGGCGCTGGAACCTGTAACCGGATTTGTCCGTGAGCTGCTGGCTTGGTTGCGTCGGCACCCGCGCGCACAGGTAGAACTGCGGACCAAGAGTACCCAGATCAGAAGTCTGTTTGAGACCGCACCGTTATCCAATGTGGTGATTGCTTACAGTCTTACACCGGCTCAGACTGCAGAAACGTTTGAACACAAGGCACCGTCAGTTGAAAAACGTCTCGCTGCGTTGGCCGAACTGGCTGAACGTGGCTGGAACGTCGGTCTTCGCTTTGATCCGGTACTTTATGAATTACGCTACCAGGATCTTTATCAGAGACTTTTCGAAGATGTTTTCGATCGGGTTCCCCAAAACAGCATTCACTCGGTTACTTTGGGACCGTTTCGCATGCCGAAATCGTACTTTCGCAACGTTACCCGTCTGTATCCGGACGAAGCATTGTTTGCTGGCCCCTTTGAATCGCGCGATAGAATGATCTCTTACAGTAAGGATTGTGAGCAACAGATGATGAGTTTTTGTCATGATCAGTTATTACGCCATACCGCCGCTGATAAGATTTTCACCTGTTCACCCTTATCCCAAGATTTGGCTGCCAATAGGGTGGATCGTAATGATTCAGTAGGAATCGACAATGGCTGATGGACTTGATGGAAGAACTCTGATCGTAACGGGTGCCAGTCGCGGCATTGGTGCTGCTGTCAGTCAGCGCCTGTTGGAGAAAGGCGCCGCCGTTATTGGCATTGCACGGAATTTTCAGGACAGCGCGATAGATAATGCGCGGTTTCGACCGGTGCCGCTTGATCTTGCTCAAGTGTCTGCGCTGCCGGATGTTCTTTCACGCCTGGCAAAAACCTACGCGGAAGTCACGGGTCTCGTTTGTTGTGCGGGCAGAGGTCGGTTCGGTTCTCTCGAAGAGTTTGCCTACAGAGAAATCCGTGAACTGGTTGATCTCAATCTGATCAGCCAGATGTATGTCGTCCGGGCTTTTATGCCAGTTATCAAAACTAATGGAGGTGGCGACGTGGTTCTAATGGGGTCCGAAGCGGCACTGTCCGGTGGCCGATATGGGGCAGTCTACTCGGCGACAAAATTTGCAGTGCGGGGATTCGCGCAGGCACTGCGGCACGAGTGTGCTGCAGCAAATGTACGGATCACGATCGTCAATCCCGGCATGGTGAGAACGGAATTTTTCGATTCGCTTAAATTTGAGCCTGGCTCTAATCCCGACAACTATATCGAACCCGAAGATGTGGCGAGCGCTGTCTGTGGGGCACTTTTGGTGCGAAGGGGGACCGTGGTGGATGAAATCAACCTGTCCCCCCAGAAAAGGGTGGTTCGTAGGAAAACAGACGACGCCGAAAACTAGGGATAACCTGCACTGCGCTAACTGTGGCGCAAACCTTTGCTGAGCGCCGCGATATGATCCGGCCCGATACCACAACAGCCACCCACAATGCGAGCGCCGGTATCGAGCCATTTCCGGGCCCGCTCTAAGTAATTCTGCGGGCTGATCTGGTCGACAAACGCCCACTCAGGTCGTAGCCAGTAGCCTGCGTTAGGATAGGCACCTCTAAGACCATCGTAATGTGACTGCATCAACTGAAGTGCAGGCAGCGTGGTGTCTACTGTCGAATGCATTACCAGCAAGGCCGAGCCGGCTGTATCCATAATGGTGTCAATTGCCTCGCCAAGTTCCTGGTGGGCCAGCGGTCTGTGGCTGTCGATTCTGCTTTCCTCAATACCGAGAAAGAGCTGACCTGAGTCGTGATCTTCTGCACAGCTAACGGCCACCCAGATGGGTACACCGAATTCACTAATTGCATTCAATGCGGTCACAATAGTGGAGGTCTTGGCACCCAGACTTTCCAGAATGATGAAGTCAACACCATTTTCGATCAGTATCTCCGCCTGGTCTCTGAAGTTTGGAGCCAATTGCTTGTCTGTGTATTGATCGTTGAAGTGGCCAAAATTCGACACTGATCCCGCAATCAGGATATTTCTGTCCACTTCACTCGCATCGAGCGTCTCTCTGGCGAGCTGTACTGCCAGTTTGTTCCAACTCGTAAAGTTTTCCTCTATGCCACCGTTGGTGAGTGCGTGCCGTGTTGCGGCATAGGTGTTTACAGTGATGATGTCGGCACCAGCATCGATATAGGATCTATGAACATCCCGGACCAGTTGGGGGTGGGACTCAAGGGCCACCGCGCACCAGGCTTCGTGATCCATAGGTGCGCCAAGCCGTTCCAGTTCAGTACCAATTCCACCATCGAGAATAATTGGATCGGTACTATTGATTAAAGTGTCGAGTTTCATGTGTGCCTGTATCTATGCATGTTAATAATTTGTACCAACAGCAGAGCAGACTGCAGTCTAATTCTGAGCGCTTCAGTAATCGCTTTGTTATGTAAGTTGAACGACTGTATCAGCCATAACTTGGACTCCCGCAACCAGATCGTCTCTACGGGTATCCTCTTCGAATGCATGGCTGACACCACCGATCGAAGGCACAAACAGCATGCCGGTTGGCATGCGGTTGGCGAGGTTCATGGCGTCGTGCAATGCGCCTGATGGCATACGGCGCCAGCGTCCAGGCGCATTCAGGTTAGCCGCCTCACATAAAGCATTGATCACGCGTTCATCCATATCGACGGGTTCAACAGATTTGTTTTGGATTGATGAAATCTTCAAATTTCGTGCCTTCGCAATTTCTTGTGCTGTATCCCGGGTGATATCGCACATCAAGTCCAGCTGATTCAGCGCGCCGTCTCTCATCTGGACAGAACAGCTGACTCTACCTGGTACGATAGAAGGTGCATTGGGATGGACTTCCACCTGACCAATTGTCCACACTGAACGAGGAGTAGCGGCAGCTGTATAACGCTGCTCCAGAGCAGCAACAAAAGCTGAAAATCCGGTCACAGCATCGCGTCTCAGCGACATCGGTGTTGTGCCGGCATGATTTTGTTGTCCTTCAATCACGACTTCGAACTGGCGACTGCCGACGATTGCTTCGACTACTCCGATGGTCTCATTGGCGAGATCCAGTACGGGTCCTTGTTCGATATGTGCCTCAAGGAAGTGACTGAAATGATTGGTATCCAGCGGCTCAACTCCCTGGACCTCCGGCAGCGCTGTCGCCTCATCACCATAACGCTGTCCCGCGGCATTGGTCAGATCGTATAACGTATCAAGGTCTAGATATCGGCTGAAGTAGCGACTGCCGCTTAGCGGCATGAATGCACTCTCTTCGTCCTGAAATGAAACAACAGCGACCGGAGGGCCGCCGGATTCCTGACTGGTCCGGGCCACCTCGAGAGCGAGGATCACGCCATATGCGCCGTCCAGCCAGCCCCCTTCGGGCTGGGTGTCTGAGTGGGAACCGATCAATATGGACTGCCCCGACTGAGGCGGTAGACCAAACAGGTTTGCAGCTGGGTCCCAGCGGGGCGTCAATCCACAGGCTTGAAATTTTTCGGCGAGCCACCGCCGAGATGCGATATCCGGCGCCGAGAACGCAGGACGGACGACGCCTATACCTTGTTTTCCGAATTCTCTCAGTGCATCGAGGTCCTCGAGAAAACGAGTGCCGTTAATTTTGAGTCTGTTGGTCATGGCGTATTGAATTCCAAGAGATTAAGGTGTTACCGGTTTTGGATAAGAGAGTGCGAGCTGGCGGGGCAGGCACTGCTCGCGACGCAATCCGGTTTTCGGGGGTAATGGGCGGCCCTAAGCAGCCTCGGCTCCCAGATCGCTCAAACAGTTATCAGCCAGTGGAGCAATAGGGGTGAAATCCCGGTGGGCAATAAACTCGGCCCGTTTATAGCGACGGATATGGTTCGACACTGCACAAAGACTTAAGTATACGATCGTGCGACCGAACGGGCTGATATTGGGTGGGCTGGCGTGGACCAAATTGCAGTGGAACACCACCATGGCACCTGCCTTGCCTACCGGTGCTGCGATGCCACCCTGTTCAGCCAACCGGGTCACGGTTTCCCTGTCCAGCGTCCATAGCGGATACGACGTTGTTTCGATGTCATGTCCGGCAGGCAGTGTGCCATCCTTGTGACTTCCGGGTATAAACAGCAGTGGCCCATTGGCTGGCGTGACATCGTCCAGATAGACAGCAATGTTCATGGCACGGGGTTCAGGCATTTCGTCATCACGGTGCCAGGTCCCAAAATCCTGGTGCCATTGCCAAACTTCCCCGTCAAATGCGGCTTTCGCATTGACTTTATACTGGTGCATGTAGACGTCTTCGTCGAGTAGTTGCATGACAGGTTCAATCAGGCGCGGATGGGCACCCAGTAGGCGAAATCCTTCATTGTAGGTGTGTGCTGCAAAAGCAGTACGGGCAACTCCACTTGATTCACGAACAACTTCTTCCCTATCCATCGCGTAAACCTTATGGGATTCCTGGAGCAGTCGGGATGCTTCTGCAGCCGAGAAACAGTCTGGGATAAATAAATACCCTTCCGATTTAAATTGTTCTATCTGATCGCGATCGAGTTTCATGACGGGACTTCCGGGGTCTGAACCAGACGTCACTCTAATATTACGGTGTCTATCGGTTGAGCGAAAGGGCTTTGCGACCCGCCTAGGTCACAAATGGGTCAGCAGCGATCGAACGAAATTTGGCACTGATCTGGAATCGTGCGGGTAGTGATGGTTGATGACTTGTTTATGATCGTATCGTAAATAGCTTGCTCGAGGGTAGAATTGACGCTTTGCACTTTGGGGTAAACCATGTTGCGACTCGGAATAATAGGTACAGGGAGCATCAGTCGTGATGCACTGACGCCAGCCATCGGTGAAGTTGATGGCGCCATATTGTGGAGTGTACTCAGCCGAGATAAGGCGAATGCTGTTCGCTTTGCACAAGAGCACAAAGCGGTTTCCCCGGCACCGGCTTTCGATGATCTGAAGCATTTCCTGTCTGACCCAGATCTCGATGCTGTGGTGATTGCTACGCCAGATAAACTGCATGCCGAGCAAACCATAGCTGCTGCTGCTGCGGGTAAGCATGTTCTAGTGGAAAAACCCATGGCGACTACTGTCGAAGATGCTGATGCCATGATCCAGGCATGTCGAAACGCTGATGTTCGACTGGGTGTCGCCTACCATTTGCGATGGCACTTAGGTCACCGCGAACTCGCTGCGAGAGCACATCGAGGTGATCTGGGTGACATACGGTTTGCGCGCGCACAATGGACGTTTCAAGCTCCCAACGCGGCCAACTGGCGGGCCCATGATGAAGTTGGGCGCTGGTGGAGTTTGGCTGGCGTCGGAACACACAGCCTCGATTGGCTGCGTTGGATGCTGGTGCCAGTGTGCGGCGAGGTGACAGAGGTCGCAAGTACCATCACCCGAAATGTGCTGGGCAGTGCCCACGATGAATCTGCTGCAGTCAGTCTTCGATTTGAATCTGGTGCTGTGGCCCAGTTTGTGTCATCCGCATTATTTACGGCTCCCAATCGTGGTGAAATTTGTGGTACTGCGGGTTATGCCTACTGTTCCGAAACTATTGGCCGCGGAGGTGGTGGCCGGATTGATACTGACAACGGCCAGATTACATTTACCGAGGTCAATCCCTACGCAGGTGAGATTGCAGACTTTGTTTCTGCAATCAAAGAGGGTCGGGACCCAGAGGTGTCCGGCGAAGAGGGCCGGCGTAATATCGAGCTATTGTGTGAAATTTGTCCGCAATAGTGTAGATAGAAATTCAAGTTTTCAGATCACCAACGTAGATCCTTCGGTCATGGAATTATTCAGCGAGCAGGCAGTTTATGACGCTTGTCCTGTTGTCGTAGAACTGCCGGTGGTGTGGGGTGAAATGGACTCGATGCAGCACATCAATAACACCGTCTATATCCGTTGGATGGAGACAGCTCGGTTTGAATACTTCGAGAAGGTGGAATTGCGTTCGGCGGCTGCGCAGTCGGGTAGAACTGGCATACTCAAGTCTGTCGACTGCAACTTCCGCCTACCTCTGACCTGGCCAGATAAGGTGCTCGTGGGCGGGAAAGTAATTGAATTAGGAAAAGATTATTTTGTGATTCAACATGTTGTGTTCAGTTGTAAACATCAGAAAGTTGCGGCCCACGGCAGGGCGGTCGTCGTTGGTTTCGATTACGGCAAGCAGAAGAAAAGTGATTTCCCGCCAGGCCTAGTCGAAAAAATTCAGAAGCTCGAAGGTATGACCTGATTCAGTCTGTTGACGCACTGTTAACGTAGGTGTGCGGAGAGACTGTCAATACAGATGTGACCGGATACTCTCTTGAACACGGTCATCAGCATCTGAGATATCGGTCGGATCGGCCTTTGTGCCAGCTGGCGTGGTCTGTTCAATGATCATTCGACCCAGGCTGGGCATTTCTTGTCGATTCTGAACGCTCTCGGGGTCCCATAAATGGGATCGCTTGAGTGCTTTTGCGCAATGCAGAAATGCGGTTTCGACTTTTACCTTGATACCGATTTTGGGTGACCGGCCTTTAACTGTGCTGGTTGCGTTGAGAGTTTGATCACGAATTACGGTGCCTTTGCCATTAACCCGGAGCGTTTCATCAAAGCCAGGTATCAGAAACAGTAAGGCGATAGCCGGATCTTTGAGCAGGTTCGACATTGAATCGATTCTGTTGTTGCCTGGGCGGTCCGGAATAAAGAGCGTTTTGTCGTCGAGCACCTGTACGAACCCGGGCGGATCACCTTTGGGACTCACGTCGGCTTTGCCATTGCCATCGGTCGTGCCGATGCAGACAAACGGTGATCGGCTGATAAATTCACGGCAGTGTTTGTCAAGCTGGGGGATGCTTTTTTTGGCCGCAAGTTCGGAAGGTTTTCCCATGAACGTGCGCAGGGCGGTTAGTTCAGAATAGGTCTGTGTGGGGTTGGTATCCGTCATAGTGAATTCCTTGCGCAGTGGTATGGCCAGGGTTATTTTCGTTCAATTTCTATAAATACGAATTCGAAATCGTTGTTGTTGATGACGTTGTGTTCGACACCTGCTTTGCGTGCGTAGGCCTGACCGGTAACGAGTTCGGCCAGGCGTTCTTCATCCGGTGTTTCCAGGCGCAGTTCGCCAGTGACCAGGGGCACAACAACATAGTCATACTGATGTATATGCCAGCCGGTTTCTCCGTGAGGCGGAAAGCGCCATTCCGTGACAATGGTATTGTCATTATCAATTTGTACAGTCGGAGTAGCGCTGGGTCGTTTGTCAGGCATGGACAACCTCCGGAGATTGAATAAGCTTAACTATCGATGAAGCGTGTAAATGAATCAACGGGTTCTCTTTCAGTGATAAGGCTGTTCTCGATGGCATCAGGGTCAGCATAGCCCAGCGACATCCCGCACACCAGGGATTGTTCATCGGGTATTGGAAGACACTCACGGATAACCTGGTGATGACCGGTAAAAGCCGCCTGAGGGCAGGTATGAAGCCCTTTCTCTCTGGCTGCCAGCATCACGTTTTGAATGAACATGCCGTAGTCCAGCCAGCTGCCGATTTTCAGTTCCCGGTCAACCGTAAACATCAGCCCTACCGGGGCGTCAAAAAATCGAAAGTTTCGACCATGTTGTTGATGCATTTTATCTTTTTGACCACGCTCTATGTCCAGCAGCCCATACAGATCCCAGCCAACTTTTCGCCGTCTTGACTTATAGGGGTCCTGAAAATCGTTAGGATAGTATTGGTACTCCGGCGTCCAGGCAGAAGCACCGCCGTCATGAGCCTTGAGCAGTGCGTCAGACAATCTGTTTTTCCCATCATCGGTTACCACATATACCCACCAGGGCTGCATGTTGGTGCCACTCGGTGCGCGCCGGGCAACTGAGAGGATTTCCTCCACAACTTTCCGAGAGACAGGTGTCGATAGGAAGGCTCGGATGGAGTGACGCGTGGTGATTGCGGCGGTAACATTGTTTGCCGGTTCCCAGGTTGTTAAATTTTCTGTCATTTTTCGATGGTGTTATGAATGGTAGCTTGTTGGAGATCCCGTGATCTTACCAGCGGGGATGCTTCTCCATTGTCGAGACATGCGCTGTGACCACTTTCCAGCCAGTAGTGGAAAACTTGACCCAGGTCTGGGTTTGTCTGCCGACGTCTTCTGTCCCTCTGATCTTGAACTCGAGGTTAACCGTCGCAAAGCGATCGCCCAGTGTCAGAATCTCCAACCGTCGTCGCTCTTCTTTGATGCCAGGTCCTTTCTTTCTTGAAACTCGGTGTTGATGGATTTCATCAAATCCATAGCCGTTTTCGTGCATGGCGTAACGGATTGTGTGTTCGCTGTCCCAAAAAGTGTTGTCCAGGACTTCAATATTTTTGTCGACCAGGGCTGCTTCGTAGGCCTCGAACAGTAGGGTGATCTCCTCCACGACTTCCGGGCGGTTGACTTCAAGGTCTTCAGTCATGTTGTGCTTCCAATGCTAGGCTGGCTGCAAGCAGGTCGGTATCGTGGTTATGTCCAGCAATGATAGACAAGCCGATCGGTGCATGATCCAGTCCGATGGTGGCTCCGGGTATCGAGACATGAGGTACACCGGTTAGGCCGCCATGGGAGCACAACACAGAAATCTGCAGACGAAGAGCGTCGGTCTGATGAATCGGTAGATTCACGGGAGGGGCGCAGAATGGGGTTGTGGGCAGGCACAGCAGTGTTCCACGGGGTAGCAGCGATGTCATGTGTTCGGTCGCCTGTTGTTTTACGAGTTGTGCCGATTTTAGCGACGACGACTCGATTCTTGATGCGATAAATAAATTCCGTGCGACAGAATAGGACAGTCTAGGGTTGTGGTGGTCGATCCATTCTGAAAAGGTTTGCCAGAACTCAGCAGCCTGGACCGTTCTTTGTGCTTCGGACCACTGCTCAAGTCCATGTGGCGCCATATCGACTTCAGCGACTTCTCTAAATAGTTTAGTGAGGCGGTTTAGTACCGGTGTCAACGCTGTTTGAGTTTCACTGCCACTAAAAGCGAAAGCATCACGTGCAATCAGCAGTCTATGGTTAAGACGATTAGGAATATCCTCTTGATAAAGCACACGGCCAACTCGAGACAGGGTCTCTGCACTGCGTGCGAACCAACCAGCGGTGTCGGATGAAGGTGCTTGCGGCATCAATCCTTCCAAGTTCAGGCGGCCATGGGTAGGTCGGATGCCGTAGATACCACAAAAACTTGCCGGCACACGTACGGACCCTCCCGTATCAGAGCCTAAAGCAAAATCGCAGTAGTCACCTGCGACTGCCGCAGCAGATCCAGCTGATGATCCACCCGGGACACGACCAGGGCAGGCCGGATTTTCTGGTGTCCCGTCGAATTTGTTTTCTCCCAGTATGCCCAATGAAATTTCATCCGTGATGGTTTTGCCGATTAGTGTGGCGCCGGCATCTAGCAGTTGGCTGACAATCACTGCATGTACTTGTGGGAGCGGTCTTGTTTCTGGCCAATCGGGGCTGCCGGCTGCGGTCGGTACTCCGGCCACATCGAATAGGTCCTTGACTGTAAACCGAAGATCACTCAGAGGTTTACCCGGTGAGCCACTCAGCAAGATCGTAGGTTTGGCGATCATCGCGCCGTGGGGGTCTCTGAGATGTAACGGAGATTTGGCCATTTTGCACAGAATCCAGTTGTAGGCCGGTAAAGCCTCGCAGTCCAGCCGTTCTGAGTCAAGTAAAAAGGTCGTTCTACAGTAGATGTGATCTGGGATTTGCCATGCGCTTAATGCATAGAATTTGCAGCCTATCGTGGAAGTTGCTTTGTTAATATTCAACAGTTTGATCTTTAGGGAGAACGGCAGATGACATTACCGCTAGCAGAGGGGTTAACGTTAGGCGTGCAAACTATTCACCGACGGACTGAACCATCCACTGAGCGATGGACCCCATCCTGGGAAGACGGTCGTGATGTTGTAGAGCTAGTAGACCGGTTAGGATTTGACTCGATATGGGTAGGTGATCATCTGGCGTTTTCTATCCCGTTGCTCGACCCAGTGGTGCAGTTGTCGCAGGCTGCGGTTTTCAGTAGTCGTCTCAAGATTGGGACTGCCGTATTTCTTCAGCCCTTGCGCCATCCAGGCCCGACAGCCAAACAGATTGCTACGTTGGATTTACTTTCCAATGGTCGGTTCATATTCGGCTTGGGTGTAGGTGGGGAGTTTGAAAGTGACTTCAGTGTTGCCGGCGTACCCATAGCTGAACGCGGCAGCCGTTTGAGTGAATCAATAGAAGTCATGCGCAAACTCTGGAGCGGACAAAGGGTGAGTCACTCTGGCCGACATTTTCAATTCGAAGACATCCTGATGGAACCGTCGCCAGTCCGACATGGTGGCCCGCCAATATGGTTGGGTGGGCGATCCGACGCGGCGTTGCGACGGGCTGCACAGATGGCAGATGGCTGGATGAGTTATGTGGTGACACCGGACATGTACCGCGAATCATTGGACAAGATTCAGGTCGAGTACGATCGATCTGGACGGGCAATTGAACAGTTCGTGTCGGCTCACCTACTGTTTACGCGTTTGGATAAGGACTACGAGACGGCACTGAATGTTGCGGTTAAAAGTCTCAGTGTTCGCTACAACATGGATTTTCGACGGGCCGCCGAGCGTTACTGTGCACTGGGCACCGCCGAGCAGATTGCACAGACTCTCCAGACGTTTTACAAGGCGGGAGTTCGCTATGTGATATTGGATCTGGTAGGACCCTATGAGGAGCGGCTTGACCACCTGACTGCGGTTGCAGATGAAGTGTTACCCTTGATTGGAGAGATGATTCCCTGACGACTTTGGTACCGCCCAGGTGTTGAAACTGCCTGTGTTGGTGGTGCCGATAGGCGATGACAGATAGATCTATAGGGATTTAACAGTCAATCCGCTGTTGTATACTGATCATGCACTACGCGGTCTGTTCAGAGGAAGGGTTGCCGCGAGCCCACGGCGTCAAACTGGCCGGTTCGCTTGGTGCTGTGGTACGAAGACTTGTGATTGTCAGTTGTTCTATTCTCTGGGAGTGACAGATGTCAGACGATATTCAGGACGCCTTAGACAAAATATTTGCGATTGATTCTGCGCTCTACCAGGAGCGGGGCTTTCAGCGCCGAATTGGGTATGGAGAGCGACCCGCGCTGCTCAATATTGATTTAGCCAATGCCTGGACACGACCGGGTAACGTATTCTATTGCGACAACATGGATGTGATCATCCCGTCGACACAAGCACTGCTCAAGGCAGCCCGTGGAGCCGGTATACCAATTGTCTATACGACTACTGCATATGATGTCACGAGTGGAAATCCTTCCGACATGGGGCTCTGGCACAAAAAGATTCCGGTAGAGTTGCTGCAGGCTGGAACCGAAATCTGTGCAATTGACGATCGGATTGCGCCTCTGGACGATGAACTCGTGATTGTAAAAAAACGGGCAAGTGGATTTCATGGAACCTACTTGGCCGGATTTCTACGTGCGCATGACGTTGATACAGTGATTATCACAGGTGTGACCATGGCCGGTTGTGTACGGCATACGACAGAAGATGCCATCGCCGAAGGATTTAGACCGATTGTTGTGCGCGAAGCTGTCGGGGATCGTGTCCCGGCAGTGACCGAATGGAACCTGTTTGATATTGATGCCAAGTTCGGTGATGTAGAACCGCTGGAAAATGTGTTGCGTTATCTGGGAAACCTTGATAAATCGAGCTGAAAGAAATTTGTTGTCGGGGACGTCATGAACAGAAAATACCATTTCATTTTGTTAACTGCGAGCTTCCGAGTAGTGCGTTATGGCTAGAGTCGGTGTCGATGTTGGTGGGACGAACACGGATTTGGTTATCGAAGCCGATCACGGTGTGTATTTCCACAAGGTTGCCAGCACACCTCATGACCAATCCGAAGGTGTACTCAAAGGCTTATCTGAGCTTTGTGAGCAGGCGGGTGTTAAACCTGATCAGATTGATCTGATTGTTCATGGGACCACGATCGCGACCAACATTACTCTGGAGCACAATGGTGCGGAGGTGGGTATGATCACTACCCGCAATTTCAGGGATATCCTGCATATCGGACGGCACAAAAGACCGCATAACTTTTCGCTTCATTTCGATGTTCCCTGGCAGAGTCAGCCACTGGTGAAGCGGCGTAATCGTATACCGGTCACAGAGCGCATCATGCCGCCGTCCGGAGAGGTCGTGGAGCCGCTGAACGAGAACGAGGTGCTCGAAGCGGTCGCGTTGTTCAAGAAACGCGGCATTGAATCGGTGGTCATTGGTTTCTTGTTTTCATTTCTGAATGACACCCATGAACGACAGGCAAAGGCGATTGTTGAACAGGAAATGCCCGGAGCCTTTGTCTGTACGTCATCGGATGTGGCCAATGTACTGCGCGAGTACGAGCGATTTTCCACTGCAGCAATGAATGCATTTGTAGGGCCGAGTACTTCTTATTACCTAAGTA
>Ga0315336_1001587_pt1 | contig 42098 bp, 36 predicted proteins | sample ASW5metaG_FD_204512 | JGI IMG/M metagenome (GOLD analysis project Ga0315336, IMG submission 204512) | Ammonia-oxidizing marine archaeal communities from Monterey Bay, California, United States - ASW #5 | ecosystem: Environmental > Aquatic > Marine > Intertidal zone | place: USA: California... | reverse complement strand
CCGTGAGCACGGGCGTGCCTTCCCGCCAGCGCGCCAACGCTGGTCTTGATCAGAATTCGGATTCCTTGCAGATCATCTTCCGGGAAGGCACGCCCGCCCGGGATCCACAGGTTCTGATCATTGCTCACACATGGGTGGCTGAATCCGGTGCCGCGGGGGCCAACGTGTGACCCCCGCGGGCCAACTATTCCGGACGCTAGGTGCCCTTCAGTTCACGGATACCGTGAACGCAGCTGTCAGACCACCCTCTGCGCGGGTGTAGAACTGCAGGGTGCCGCCGAGGGCCTCGACGATCTGTGCGACGATCCACAGCCCTAGGCCGGCGGTCCCTCGTCGATCCGACAGGCTGACGAATTTTTCGGTCAATGCGCCCAGATTCTCTTGCGGCACACCAGGTCCGCGGTCTCGCACGAAGACTTGAAGTCGCCCGTATTCGCAGACGCACTCCACGTCGATTGGACGTTCACGGCCATGCCGAGCGGCGTTCTCCAACAGGTTGGTCAACACCCGGCGTAGGCCTTGGGCGTCCACCTGGACCGCCGACGTCTGGCCCTTGAGGGTGACGTGTAGGCGAGGGGCATCGATCCCGGCGGCATCTCTGGCCTCCGTGATCGCTTCCTCCAGATCGATGCGGCGGACTCGGCCTGATGAGAAGGCGGGTTGTCGACTGAGATTGACGTCGGACAACGCATCAAGCATGTCCGACAGATGACGGACATGCCGACCTGCGAGTCGGATCGCAGCGTCTCGATCCGCTGGCGACATCGGGGACGAATCAATCAGTGCGCCGGCCAAGGCGTCCAGCGACGCAACTGGTGTGCGGAATTCATGCAGGAGGACCTGCAACCCTTCTTGCTGGGCCTCGTATGAACGCAACAACCGGACTCGCAGGTCCCGCTCTTCCTCGGCCGCAGCATGTTCCGTCTCTGCATCCACTAGCGCCTGCACCCGCGATCGGTGTTCACGCTCGGCCAAGACCGACAGGCCGCCACTGAGTACCGCGACAAAAACGACATACAAGGCCCACCACAGGCCCTGAACAAGACTCGGTAGGTCGGGCTGGCCGGTCGCTTTACTAGTTTCGATCAGTAGCAGGTACCCGATACCGGCCACACTGGACAGCGCAAGGCATTCGGCGACGGTTGACCGCGCTGCGGAGGCAATCACGACCAACACCAACACGAGCGACACAGGGCTGGACGCTCCACCGGTCAGCCAGATCAATAGGAAGGTGAGCGCTGTGTCGAAGGCGGTCACCAACAACGAATACTGAGTGCGGCGGACCTCATACCGTGGAAATACCATCAGCACGGCCGCGTAGAACAGAGCCATCGCCAGTACGGCGGTCAAAGCTACAGTATGCTTCCGCATCCACTCTGGGCCGACGGCTACCAGCACGCCGATGGACACAACGACTGCAACCCGTACGGCCACGACGATGCGTGCCAAACCAAAACTGTCGCTGTAGGGAATTAGTCTTGCGCCGAGGCGCCGAGGCCTGTTCATCCGCCTGACCCTAGACAGATTCTCTGGCTGAGGTCGGCCATTATTGCGACCGTGGACCCAGGAGGGCCGTTACTATCCGCCCAATGACTCGCAGGCCCCTTACCGTGGTGATCGTCGACGATCACGAAATGTTCGCCGAGGGGCTGGAACTGCTGCTTACCCGCGACTGGGGTGAGCAATTCACCATCGGTGGGCGTACCACGTTTGCCGAGGAGGCGCCCGACGTGGTTGGGTCGTGCCAAGCAGATCTGGCCATCATCGACCTATCCATGCCGCCGTTAGGCGGCGTGGCCGCCATACGGCATATCAAAGCCCGTCATCCCCGCACCCGCATCTTGGCGCTGTCGGGAACTGGCGACCTGCAGTTGGCCGAGAACGCACTGAGAGCGGGCGCCGACGGTTTCCTATCGAAGACTCTCCGGCCCGAAGCGCTCGTCGGACCGTTACAGACCATCGCTTCGGGTCTGCGGGTCCTTGATCCGATATTGCTCGATGCCTTGTTGTCGCATATGCGCAAACCATCTGCCGAGGCCCTGGAGTCGTTGACTGCGGCTGATACCAAACTATGGATTCTGTTGGCAACGGGCATGGAGACCGCCGACCTCGCGGCGCGAATGGTTGTATCCGAGCGGACAGTGAAACGGATGGTGGCGTCGTTGCTGAACAAACTTGGCGTCAGCAATAGAATCGCGGCGGCCGCCCTGGCCGGTCAATGCGGCATCCTGGACGGACTCACGGACAAGGAGAACCCGGCGCCTTGGTAATCGGGAATACACCGGGTTGTCTGCTCCACCACAGCAGGGAGCAGACAACTCAAAAAATGTCGAGGCGGCACGGACTTGAATCGCGCACTGGGAAATGTGGAGGCTCCATCGGAACCAGTGCGATTCACTCAGCAGGCAGCGCTTCGGTGCGCGTCGTACAGCAACACGTCATCGTGAATTCCCTTGAGCTGTTGTGCTTCTGCAAACGACCAGTCGACACCAGGTATGTCGCCGATCGCGTCGCGTACAGCTTGGGTGACGCGCACCGTGCCTGCGGGCGCTACGGCCGTTACACGGCTAGCCGTGTTAACCGGGCTGCCGAACCAGTCACCTGAAATGTTGACGGCGCGACCGAACGCCACGCCGACCCGCAGGCGCGGAAACTCGTCAGCCGCAGCGGCCTCAACGAGGTCAAGCACGGTGATCAGAAGCTTCCTTGGATTCGGGCAGATGAGCATCACGGCGTCACCGATGGTCTTGACGAACTGGACGGGCATCGTCACGAGGTCTCGAACGAGATCGGCCAACTGCACGGCCACCTGTCCGAGCTCTTCCGGTTCAACCTGCTCGCCGAGCCGCGTGAAACCCACCAAGTCCGCAAAAGCAACCGCAACTTCCCGTGCCCCAGGCAGTGTGCCCGTGGCCCGCTCGTGCGCATTGATCGCTTCGGTCTCAAACGAATGCCGCAGCGCAAGCCGGATGAGGCTGTCGACCATAGGACCGATGACGGCGTTGGCGTCGCGGGTTAGAAGGTCAATAGTCTGGGACAATTCGAGCTCAGAGGCACCCGGATGCAGCGCTGCCTTCAAGGCGGCTCGACGCATTGCTGCCGCCGCGGGATTAAGGCCATCCATCAGCAGGCGGACAATGAGTACAACCACGTCACGGTCTAAGCCAATCTCGACGAGGCGCGCAGCCCACAGGACTGACTCGGCGTCAGCGCGCGATTGAGGCACGTCGGGGTCTACCCGGACTAGGCCCGCGGCGCGGTGCAACCGCTGCAGGAGGACGAGATCCACGCCAGTGGACTCCGAAATCGCCCGTGCCGACGTCAATGTTCCGTCATCGCCGATTCGGCGAATGGCCGGCAACAGAATCGGGCTAAACTCGGCGCGGATCTGGCCGAATCCGAATCCATTCGCCAGCAGCCAGGAAATGAGCTCGACACGCTCCTCGCGTGCCGGTCCCCGTAGTCCGTCGGCCAGCTCTAATGCTTCGAGCTCGCGCTCAGATTCATGTGCTGACACAGCGCCAAAGTACAGCGTGCTCGATCATTCGGTTCAATTTTGCCGCCCGTGGGATGGGACGTTGTGAAGCATGCAACGCCGGGTAGCGCCCGAGGGGCGTTCGACGCCCGCCAGCGACACAGCCACGCCCCAGGGAGAACTCCCTCGTGGCCGCCCAGGCACAGATCCCGGTGACGCATTTGGCTGCCTGGTAGCAATACCAGTTCACGACCGCCACGTAGTGCCCACCGCACCGGTCCCAGCGCCCCTGGCCACCGCTGTGGGTCGTCAGGTTTATGTGGACAGCCCATCGTCGTCCTGTACGTTCCGAATCCGTCTGGCGACCGGGTTTCCCGGTTTCAGGCCGAGGTTGACAGAGGTCACTTGGCCGTGGCGCGCTGGCTGCCGGCAGCAGGGTGACGTACCTCGACGTCGTAACCGGGTTTGTGCGGCCTCCCAGCCGTTAATTGGCGTCCTTCGCCTGGGCGCGAGCCCTGAGTGGAGCATCCGCGTCCTGCAGTTCTCGCCATGCTCCCAAGACGCGTACGCCCAAGTCCGTCAACATCATTGGCGTAGTGGCGGTGCCGCGGGTCAGTAGTTTGCCGCCAGCCTCGCGGCCTAGCCGTGTCATTTGTGTCGAGAGTGCGCTGGGGCTGACGCCGAGGGCTTTACCGGCGGCAGTGATGGTCGGGTACTCAGCGACACGGGCGAATCGCCGTAGGCGCTCGGCGCCGCCGAGGATCGAGAGCACGGGGCGCAAAACCTCGGGGGCGTTCTCGGCTGCGCGAAGGTCGTCGAGATGCTTCTGGTGGCTGAGGGCCCCGCGATCGCGTAGTGGAATGCCGTGAGATTGAGCGAATTTCCGCAGTGGCCCTGGGTGTATGCCTCGTTCGTGGGCAAGGTCGGGCAGCGATCGTTTGCCGATAATGTATTGCTCGTGCAGCCATGCCCGGTCCGAATCGTTGAGGCTGGCTGGAGGTCCCGAACGCAGCGGTATGCCGTATTCACGCGCTAGTCGTGATACGGCGTGCTGCCCGACGTCGGCGAGGTCGCCGATCTGTGTCAGGGTGAGTCGCTGGTTAATGTAGAGGTCACGGAGCCGATCCGGCGGGAACGCCGCTTTGGCGGTGCTGTAGTGCTGGCCGTGCCCAGTAGCCTTGACGGACTTGATAACTCGTGGGGTCCCGGGCTCCGCGTGTGCTATTTCGGTGGCGCCGATTCGATTGGCGAGTTGTCTCAGTCGGCCATCCGTTAGGGCTGCGACAGCGCGGCTGATCGTGTCGCGGGTAGTGCCGAAACCGCCCGGCGATGGCTGCGGAACGTCAGTCCCGTGGGCGAGTATCCACCGTAATTCTTGCTTGCTGGCGAGGCCAAAGTTGAAGTCAGGGATGTCGAGGTCCTCCAGCAGATGTAGCGGCGGGTGCCACGTGAGGGGTTCGCCTTCGGCTCCGCGTTCGGCCAGGAACTCGGTGGCGACGTCCTCGAGGTATGCGCGCAGTAGTGGGTTGAGATCGCCGGGGAATCGGTCGATCGGCACCCGGGTGCGGACTTTCTCTGTGCAGAAGGGTGCTCGGCTGCACGGTAATCCGCTGAGTTCTTCGAACATGGCGTACCGGGCGGCCGTGTATTTCGCTCCGGCGCCGGGGTTTTCACCGGTCTGTCGGCACAGGTCCAGCCAGGTCGATACCGGTAGCAGGTCGGTGTAATCGAGCCGTCGTCGCCGGGTGTAATCGATCGGTGTCTCGTTGTCCATCAGGTAGTCGGCGACGCGGGTGAGCACCGAACGTGTTGCAGGCCAATGGCTGGCGTGTTCCAGCAGGCTGACGATTCGGGAGACGTCGGCGTAGGTGACCAGGGATCCGAGTCGTGCCGCAGCGGTGTGCGCCGCCAGGCGGGTACCGACCAGCAGTACCGCTGCCGACATCGCCGGTCGCAGGAATATTTGGAGGCAGTTGGGTGCGGCGAGCGGCATCGAGAACGCCGGCCACATCATGGACGGGACGCGGGAGACGAGCAACTCGATGTCGTGCTTGGTCGCACCCGGCAATCGAGGCATCGGGGAACTGACCCGGTAGCGGAGCTGGTCGGTGGGCTTCATCTCCGGACCCAGTGCAGACAGTTGGATCCCCTGGGCGACCGGGCTCGGTGTTCCGCCCCATCGGGCGCTGGTCATCGCGGCGACTTTGACCCCGTTGTGGCGGGCGGCGGCGATGAGCCACCGCGAGGCGTGCCCGGCTCGGTGAATGTCGGGTTCTTGAAGAATGGCCAGTGCGGCGACCAACGCTACCGCTGCATCGGTGGCTGTTGCTCCCGTGCTTGGTCCGCCAGCGGTGTGGTAAATGCTGCGTCGTTGTCTGTCTCGGGGCTGCCGGGCGAATTCGACGTCGCTGGCAATGTCGGCGGGTAGAGCGGCGATCACGTCGTGGTCAGCGCCGTAGGACAGCATTCGGTTGGCCAGTGCTTTCAGATCCGTCAGGAAACTCTGCGCTGGCGCGAGCTGGTCTGTGTAGAGGACTGAGGGGACCTTGCCTGATTCGATGGCGCCGATGATGGCGTGCTGTGTTGCCAGTGCTCGGTGACCGACCGGGAGCCGGGTGACGCGGCTGGTGCCGAGGTCGGCGCCGCAACGGGTCGCGCGGCCGCCGGTAACCGCGGGTGCGCCTGAGCATCGTCCGGGTTGTGGGATCCAGTAGCCCGGGTTGGTGCGTTCGCGTGTGATACGGCCGCAGTCGGGGCAGGCATCGGCGAGTAGGCAATGGTGCTGGGTGCATGCAAAGACCCAGCCCAAGCGCCACTGCACCGGCCAGCGTCCGCCGTTATCGGCCAGGCAGTCCGGGCAATATCGCGATGGGCGGCGCTGTTCCCACACGCCTCGACGCGATCCCCGCGATGACGTGGGCATGATCGTGGTCACGTACCCCGCGAGGGTCATCTGGGCGACTGTCTGTTCGGGAACCACCATCGCGTCCGCGACGTCGCGGATCTGACCGGCATCCAACTCCAGCGGCCACTGATGCTGTTGCCAGAGCGCCACCTTATGGAGTCCGACGCTGTGCAGGAGGTCGCGGAACGAGACGTTCATGCGGTGGGCTGCTGCTTCCAGCCAGGAGTCGATGGCTTCACCGGGCACCGGTGGCGTCCGGATGGGCAGGGTGCGGATCGGCGATGTCAACGCGCGTTCCGCGTCGTGATGGTCGCGCTGTCGGCGGCCTGCGCGGCGGCATGGCTCAGCCCGCCGCGGCCGCGCAGCGGTATGCCGTATTTGCGTGCCCAGCGGGCCAGTGTGGTGGTACTCATCCCGGCTTCCCGGGCGATGTCGGGAAGGGTCCGGCGGTGTGTGTGGTATTGCTCGTGCAGCCAGACCCGGTCGACGCTGGTGCTCAGCGGGCGGTGGGGTTCGCGGATGTCGATGCCGTAATCTCGGGCCATTGTGGTCAGCGCTTGCCGGCTCAGCCCGGCGTCGGTGGCGATGTCCTGCAACGACATTCCCTGACCGTGGTACAGCTCCACCAGGCGCTCGCGCGGCAGGGTCGCGGTCGCCGTGGTGCGAGGTGCGCGGCCCGCCGCCCGACCCCCTGCACTGAGAGCCGAAGTGTCCGGGGGCGTCGTGCTCAGCAGATATCGCAGTACGTCGCTGCTGGATCCGAGTTGCGCTGCGGCCGCACGAAGCGTGCCCGGCTCGGTACGCAACAGCCTGTGCAACTCGCCGATATCGACGGCGGCAGGATCAACGACCGGCAACGGTAATCCATCAAGAACGGTGGCCGATGGCTGCCAGGTCAGCGGCTCATCGTCAATTCCGTTGTCGGCGAAGAACGTTCGCGCGTAGTCCTTCAGGGCGCAGTTGAGTTCAGCGGTCAGGTATATCGGGAAGTCATACGCCTTGCGATGAAACAGGCGATGCGACAGCCCATCCGCCGCTGTCCCCACGGGCGAACCCGTGAGCTGCTCATAGAGGAAGCCACGAGCGATCCCTACCCCCGGTTCCAGCGCGTTCGTGCTGGAACGAATCTCTTCCCAGACGCTGTCGGGCAGCAGATGGGTGCAGTCGAGTTGGCGGCGACGCTGATAGTCGATAGGCGGCGCGACAGCCCTGATGCGCTCACGCATGGCGATGATGGCGTCACGGATCGCGGGCCAGGCCTGATGCTTTCGCATCAGCTGCAGTACCCGGGTGAGGGCGCGCCCATCCAGGGCACTGCCGATGAGGCTGGTGGCGCGGGCGGGTGTGAGCCTGCCGCCCACCATGAGCACCGCAGCCGACAGGGCCGACTGCAGTTGGCGGTGACGACAGCCAGGGATCGTCAAACGCAGCGACCATACGGGCCAGAGCATCACCGGAAGCCGCCGGGCTAGTCGTTCTGCGTGTCGTGTGGGCATGTCGGGGTGGCGCGGCAGCGCGGTGCCGATCCGGTAGCGCAGCTGATCACCCGGGCTCAGAACAGGTTCCAGGGCGGCAAGCTGGATACCGGTCAGCACGGGCGATATGCCCCTGCCCCAGCCAATGTTGGTGGCCCGTACCGCAAGCCCACGGTCCCTGGCCGAGGTGATCAGCCAGCGCAAATTCTGGCCGGCCGTCACGATGTCGGCCTGCGCCAGCGTGTGCAGCGCGATGATCACGCCCAACGCCGTGGCAGCCGCCGATGCCGGCGCGGCCAAGCCCGGTTTCGCGGCCGGTCGCACGCCACCGTCGCCGCCGAGCGCCGCATAGGGTTCGTTGCTATAGACGGCAAACAGATCGGCGGGGATACGTTGGCCGAGGTCGTGTTCGGTGGCGTAGGCCAGGGCCCGGCCGGCGATCGCGCGGATATCAGCAAGCACGTCAATCCGCGCCACCGGCTGCGTGGCATACACGCCGAAGTCCGCCGTCGCGGCGTCAATGACGGCGTCGACTAAGCGCTGCGCATTCATCACCGGGTGATCAGGGCCGAACATCGGGGCGGTTGCGTCGGCCAACAGGGCGCCGCATCGGGTCGCGCCGCGTCCATTGGCCTGGGCGGCAGGGGCGGCGCAGTGGCCGGGGCGGGGAACCAACTCTCCAACGTGCGGTCGCACACGCTGCAGCTGCCCGCAGCGGGGGCAGTGATCGGCCAGCAGACATTGGTGTGTGAGACAGGCGAACGTCCAGCCCAGCCTCCACGGCAGTTGCCATCGGCCGTTCGTTTCGTCCAGACATGGTGGGCAGAAACGTGATCCGCGAGCCCGGCTCCACGGAAAGGCCCGGCTCAGAGTCCCGGTGCCAGCGTTGACGCGCAGCGCCCGTCCCGCATAGTGATCCAGGGTCATGGCCGAAAGCCTCTGCGGCGTGGCGCCGGTCGCGGTGCTGACCGCCGCGGCCTGCTGCCCCGTCACCGACACGCTCCACACGCTGGTACCTGAAGCCCCTCGGTCCGCACAAAGACCAACAGCGGTGAGCATGTCACTGAAACGTGTGCGGTTGCGGTGGGCCAGGGCCTCCAGCCACGAGTCAAGGGCTTCGCCGTCGATCGGCACGACCCGGATCGGAAGCGTTCGCACGGGCGGTTACCCGGCTTTGCGGATACTGGTCGTCAGGCGCCCCGACTCGAATGCCCGTTCTTTCTCGCTGCGGGCCTGTTCGGATGCTTCGTCGATCTTGATCCGATTGAGCAGATCCACGCTCAGACGTTCGGTGCCAGTGCGGACCGCTCGTTGGCAGCCACGATTGATCAACGTCATCAGTGACCCGATGTGCCCGGTGCTGCGGGCGAACAGGTAATCCGACAGGTCATCGGCCAGCATCCCTGGGTACTTGTCGGCGAGAACGATCCGCTGCTCCAACGCAAGAAGGAGTTGGCGCCATTCCCGCCGTCCTTCGTCGTTGTTGATGACGAATGCTCGGATGTCGAGTTTGGTGGTGCGACGGCCTGTTTGAGCGATCACTGCGTCCTCGTAGGAGGAACCTTCGGCGAAGATGCCGCGTGCCGCCAGTCCGACACCGATGAAGATCATCGTGACCGGGAATTCGTTGGCGATGTACTTGAAGTGGTTGCTGATCGCGACGCCGGCGGTGTTGCGCCACTGCAGAAAATGTAGGTCGTCGACGATCAGCAACTTGGTTTCGCAGCTCAGGATGCAGTCGAGGGCTCGGTGGGCGAATTCTGCTGCTTTGCCTTTGCCGTTTCCTGGGTGGGCGAAGAATGCCAGGAGGGCGCGGTTGAAGTCGACCATGCCGGTGTTGCCGGTCAGTCCAACGCGACAGACTGGCCACCGTTCGTGGCCTGCGCTGGTGAGTGGTCCTTGTTCGGCGATTTCGCGGCGGTGGAATTTTTTGGCGAAATCGAGCACCAAGGTGGTCTTTCCCAGTCCTGCCGGCCCGTCGAGTGCCACGGCTCCTTTGGCTTTGTCGCCGTCTTGGACGTTGCTGTCCACGATGTCCCACAGGTCTTCCTGCAGCTCAGCCAATTGGGGTGTCTTGATCGGGCCGAGGTTGGCGTGCCATTCACGGCGCTGCCGGTTGTAGTCATCGAATGCGGCCTCGCCGAGCTGTTCAAGTTGGCTGCGGGTCAATGGTTCTGGTGTGGTCCGCGCGGCCGTGTTGACGAAACGTTGCCATCCTTCCTTGCGGGCAAGTGTGAGATTGTCCAGCGCGGCGTCCCATTGTGTTGCCGTTTTTGTGGTCAAGCGTCCTCCAGTGCGTCGGCGTAGAAACTGTCATCGGTGTAGTCGAATTCGTCGACAGCTTCGTCGGCGTCGTCGTCGGTGTCGTCATCACCTGACTCCGGATCGATGTCCGAAGCGGCCTCGGGCTGCTCGTCTGAGCCGACAGGCGCGCTGATCGCCAACACCCGGGCCACGGCGGGCAGGGCGGCGATCTGATCGGCGGGCTCGGCTTCGTCGATCAGTCTGGCGGCGCGGGACAGGCGCAGCGCCATGCGGCGTTCGGCCAGCGTGCTGCCCAGTCCTAGGTTCCAGCGCTCGAAAAGGTCAGCGACAGCCAGTGTGTCGTTGGGGTAGGTGTACTTGTCGGCCGCGAGTTTGCGGGCGAATTCCAGCGCGTCCTCGCTGAACGGCATATCCATTGATGGGGCGTGCTCCCACACCAGCGGATGCCATTCCCGGGTCTTCGGATCGCGGAAGTACGCGCGGGTAACGTCGTCTGGGTCGTAGTGTATCGGCCAGCGGCCCTTGGCTTTTCCTGTGTAGGGGCTGGTCATGTTGCGGTATTCGTTGAGTGCCGGACCGTTGTAGACGCGCTTGTCGAGTTCGACGCCGTAGTGCTGGATGGTGCGCCATTCGGTTTTGAGAAATTCATATGCAAGGTTGCGGTCGCGGGGTGCTTCGATGTAGCCGGCGCGGGCCAGGCCGTGGTCGAACATCTGGGCCGGTGACATCCGCAGCCCGGGTACCTGCGGATCGATCAGGCTGTCGTGCGGTCGGTGGTGGTACTCGATGGCGACCCAGTCGCGGATGATCGCTTCCAGCTCGTCGATGTAGAAGAACGCCTCCGCCTGCGGGTCTAGCCCGCGGGAATGAATATCGGGGCCTTTGTATCCCGGCAGGATTTGCAGCAGGTCTTCGCGGATCGTGCGGAAGAACCGTTCCACTGGTCCTTTGTCTCGGCCGGTCCGCAGCCGGGCTGGCTGGATCGAAATTCCCAGTCGCAGGCAGACACTCGTCATGTGCTCGGATACGAAGATTTTGCCGTGATCGATCACCACGGTCTCGGGCACGATCGCCGGGCCCGCAGCACCGGTGAACGACCCGTCCACGGCATCCGTGTCAATCAGAACCGAGTGCGGGACACCGTGTTCGGGCCATACCGCGTGGGGCGGCCAGTTCCTGCCGGCAGGCCGCGGCCGATACGCCTGATACAGCACCACTGCCGCGTCCACCGATTTTGTCGACACCGGCGTCAGCCGAATTCCGGTGATACAGCGGGTATACCAGTCCATGGCGATCGTCAGTTCCACCTGCACCCACCGCAATGTGATCGGGTCAAGAGCGAACACGTCGAGCCGTGTCGTGTCCATCAGCATGTACTCGCCCGGCCTGGTTGGCCGGAGCTTGCCGTACACCCCATCCGGGCGGGCCGCGATATCGCGGTTCCGTTTGGTGCTCAACCGGAACGTCGGATACCGTTTCTCCAACTCCGCGAGTACACGGAAAGCTGTTGCCCGCGAAGGGATATCGACAATACCGTCACCAAACCGCGCCACCGTCCTGGCGTTGGTCCGCTTGATGACCAGCGTCTGCGACGGCCGCGACTGATCCGCATGCTCGACCATCACCTCAATGGCGATGTCCACCCATCGCGAATCCACATTCGACCCCAGGCCTGTGGTCTTCTTATTGGCCGCCGGGACCAGGCCGGCCTCACCGTGCCGCTGGAACTGGGCAACCCACCGCTGCACCGTGCGCTTGCCCGCACCAAGCTCGCGTGCCTTACTAGCGTAACGTTTGGACAACGGCACATCGGTCCGGTACTCCGGCCTGGGCTCTCCAGAGGCCGCGAATTCTTCACTGCCCGAACGAAACCCGGAAAGAACCTCGCGCACGTGTCCGGCACGCTCAACTACAGCTTGACGCTCAACGTCGCTGAGCTGAGCGAGAATCACGGCGGCGACGTCAGCATCGTCGTTGCTGCACGGCCCGCCTGAATCGGTGATCAGCCGGGTGCCCTCCGACATCAAAAGGTCATGCAGACTCGACCGGGTGAGCGCCTGCGTGGACGTATTCTTCACGGTGACGTCCATACCCGTCTGACCGGAACGGGTCTCGACGATCTGCACCTGCTCGCCGTCATGTACCAGGCGGGTCCCCACCCCGATCCGCACCACCGCTGAAGATGTCATGCCGGCCTCCGCAATTCTGTTCTCCCATTCAGAGGCTGTGTCATGTCGATCACCGCTTCCTGTCTCCAAAGGAGATGCAGCACAGCCGATTTCACAAGGTGGAGCGGTTGATCCGGCGAACACCTGAACGCCTCGGCCAGCGACGCCGCATCCAGCGCCTTGTCCCGAACCTGCTCCAATAGCCACGGCGGAAACAGCCAGTTGCGACGGTATCCCGCCAGGAAGCGGACATTGGTGAGTTCGACCGAATCCGGTTCGGTAGCAACCTCATAACGCCAGCCGCGGGATTCGACGAGTTCGCGAGTCCACTCGAACGTGAATGCCACTTTCGGATCGGTGAGACGGCGCGCGGGTTTCACATCGACGACCACCGGACCTGCGTCGGTGATCAACAGATAATCCGGAATATGCTTGTGGGACTGGCGCGCGGCCGTTGTGCGCAACATAAAGGGCTGAGCGACGATATGCCGCACTGTGGAGTCAAAATCGGCGAAAAGTAGGCGCGACAACTCAAGTCGCGACTCGTAGATGACGTGGCCCACCATGGTGCTCGACCAGTACGTGCCTGAATAGTGCTTCTGCCCGTGATACCACCGAAACGTCCGCCAGGGCTGCGCATCTGCAAGCCAATCAATCCTGGCGGAAGACCACTCGTGCTTGATCTCCGCCAGGTCAGCAGAAGATCGATAAGCGACGACGGCCGTCGATGCCTGGTCTCCACTGTGGCCCATGACAATCACCCGATCCTGCCACTGCTGTTGGTGATCACATCGTCACACGACCATCAGAAAGGTAGGAGCATTGGACAACCCGCGTGTCTCACAGAAGTGGCGGAAATGCCACCGGTGTGCCATCGGTCGTGAGATTGTGCCACTATCCGTGAGACCCTACAAAACGATCATGGCGTCGCGTCCGGTTGGGTAGTATTTCGCGTCGAAGTTCGCCGTGCTGATGATCGCGGTATCGTCGTCGATCACGACCGTCTTCTGATGCACGATGGTGCCTGTCGGCGCCCATTTGACGTCCACCCCGGCAGCGCGGAGCCTCGTGTAGGCCCGTTGGTTGGCTTGCTGTCCGTGAAAGGCGAAGTCCAGCAGCACCTTGACGTCGGCTCCGCGGTTCTTCGCGTTCTCGAGCGAACTTTCAATGGCGTCGTCGGCCAGCTGGTAGATGACGACTCGGACCGACTTCTTGGCCGCGTCGATGCGCGAACTGATGGTGCTGTAGCCGGCCTCGGGCTCCTGTATCAGGGTGTACGGACCGTCGGTGACTCCCGCGGTGCTGGTCGCTGTCAGGCCGGGGATGGGGAGGTGGCTGCACCCGGCGACCGTGATGGTCACGGCGGCGGCGAGGGCGGCTCGGGTGAAGTTCTGCAAGAGTAGATCTTTCCGTGGGGTGGTCGGATTGGTTGTGCAGGCGGTCATTCGCCGACGATGAATTGCCGTAATCGGCTCATCCGGCTGGCTTCTCGGCCAGGCCCGGTCGGCCCCGGTGGCACCAGCGGCGCGCGGCCAGCTCGTCGAAGCGCGGCAGCGCTCGCCTGGTCGTATCGGGCGCGGAACCGGGTCCAATCGGGAATCTCGACACAGTGCCCGAGACCGCCCCGCAGGATCAGGCGGGCGTGTTCACGGTCGGGAGGGAGCAGTTCTTGCCAGCGCAGCCCTGCACCGAAGTCGGAGTTCAAATTTCGGTGGCCGTCGGCCTGCCCGTAGCTTTCCGATCGGCGGAAGGTGAGCCCGGACCAGTTTTCCGGGCCTACAAGCAGCTTTTCTTCGTCCGCGCCGAACATGATCATGTGCGCCGGGAAAATCTTGCGGAGCTCGTTCGCGTAGACCGGACCGTAGACGGTGTCGAGCTGCTCTGAGTCCTGTACGCAGGCCAGCACATTGACGCCCAGGCCGCGGCCTTCGCCGATAATCCGGCGAAGACTGGGCAGCGGCGCGGTGTTGGGTAGCTCGTCGATCGCGATCAGCAGGCGGTGCATCTGTTCACGACGGGCGGTCTTCTCCCGCCAGCGCCGGTAGAGAGACTCGAGCAGCGTGACCGCCGCGCCGGCCACGGTGCCGTCGGCGGGGGCCAGGATGAATACGGTGGCCTGGGGGTGTTCGAGGAACGAGGGGTCAAACGGCCAGGGAATGTCGCTTCCCATGGCAATGTTCAGGCTCATGCGCAGCCACGGGGTGATCGCCTTACGCATCGTGATCGCGACGGAATCACGTTGGCGGGCTTCCATGTTGAGGATTTTCGTCATGCCGATGGCGAGCACTTCGTACTGGTGGCACAGAGCTGCCGCTTGCAACCAGCCTGGTTCTGTGGCGCCCTTTTCGGTGGTGTCCATGTTGTCGACGGCTTTGAGCACCCAGTCCATGCCCATGCCGTTTCCGTTGGGCGAGGCCGCGTACAGGAACGCGGCCAACGGGCCGGATGCCTGCGACTCCCACACTCCCCCGTCGGAAACCTGGTCGGCGCCGCTGCCCATGCCGACGGTGGCCATCTGCATGATGTTTTCAGCGATGGTCAGTGCCTCTAATGGCGTTTCAATGGTGGTGGTCGGGTCGTAGATCATCGACTGAACCCCGGCCGGGTACGTCGGGTTGTCGATGGGCCGGAAGTCGATGACCGCGGTCGGACCGTGCCGGCACTGCATCACCAAGTCGATGATGTCGTCTTTACTGTTCACCACCACCGCGGGGCCGCCCCACAGCGAAATCGCGGGCGCCAGAACCCTACGCGTCTTACCTGTTTCGGTCGGAGCCGTGATCAAGCAATGGGCAGCAGTGCGTGGCACATACAACTGCTCGCGGCCGTTGACTTGGCGTCGCAGGAAGCCGAGATACGGTGTCTGAGGTTCCTTATACATTCGCCGTCGCACCCCATGACGGCTGCGCGCGGAATGCGCGCAGGCGGCCGTAGATGGCGACGAACGGCGCTGCGCTTCGTGCCAGGATGCTCAGGACGAACATCGCGGCCAGGCACCAGCCCAGCCCGCCCGGCAGCGGGTTCCCGTTGGCTGCCGCGAGGACGACCAGCACGCCGAACGTCAGCACGGTTCGCTCCCCGAACGCGTACACGAACGCCAGCACCGCCCCCGGGAGCCTGCCCACGTGGTCGGCAAGGCCGGGCAATGAGTGCGTACCGCGAACAGCGTCGAGCAACGCCATCAAGGCCGAGGCCCACATCAGCGCAAGCAGCATCGGTCGCGTGACGGCCGCGCTGATCAGCCCGTGGCCGGCCAGCAGGAATGGATCTAGGAATGCCAACGGCGTGACGTGCGTGCGGATGTAGACATGCATCCACACCGCGAACCAGGCGACGACGATCGTCATCAAGATGGTCTGGGTGGTCTTGGTGGCGTAAAACACTGCGTTGGAGAATGATTCGCGCAGTGGGCCACCGACAACGGTTGACCACGAGCGCACCGCCCGAGCGGTCAGCACGGCCCGGGTCAGTCCGAGCACGCCGGCCCACCGTGGTAGGGGCGCGACACCGTCGGCGGCGCAGACGGACCGGAACTCGTCGTCAGGATCGGTGGCCGACTCCTGACATTCGATGATGTCGTAGCGCCCCAGCATGCAATCCAGGTCGCCGTATTGCGTGCACGAGTGGTCGGTGAGGTCGTCCATGACTGCCGACACCTGGTCGCGCAGCGGCAACTCCGGGCTGATCCAGTACGCGACCAGGGTGGCATCGGCCGCGCGGACGTGGTTGTCTTCGTACAGCGAAGTCGTGGGGTCGTACCGCATCACGGCCACGATCGTGTCGGCCTGCCGGTGTGCGGCGCGCAGCCTGCTCAGACTGGCGTACCCGCCCACGCCGCAGGTGCACCACCATGAAGGATGAAGGAAATGCACCCCACGCTCGCAGATCAGCCACGCGTGACGCCCTGTCCACGGGGACTGGATCGGTGCCGCCTCCATGGGCAGCAGAGCCCCCTTCTCGATGTCGATCCGGAAGGTGCACAAGGCATAGACCGTCTTGGGTACTTCGACTTTCATGACCGTCTGTTCAGGGACGTCGGTGGTCACCGCAAAACTCCTATGGGTTGAGAAAGGCGGGGTGTCAGCGCAGGTCGCCGAACAGGCTCCAGGTGGTCAGCGTCAGGTCTGGGTGTTCGTGCTCGACGATCGGGTGCCAGCACCGCCGGCAGGTGCCGATCAGCCAGTCGCCATCGGTCGAGGCATCGGACAGGTGGACGTCCAGGACGTGGTCTTGTCCGGGAAAGCCGCTGCACCCCGACGGGTCCAACAGTGCGAATGCCTCACCTGTTGTCCTGGGGCTGTCGTGGCGCCCAGCGGCGGCGCGCATCGCGCTCAATGCGGCGGGCGCGTCATCGCTGGCGAGCCATCGCCGCATCACCGCGCGATTGAAGACCGCCGGCCGCACGAAGTCCCGATTCTCGGCCCGCAGCAGGTCCTCCACCGACGGGCCGACGTCCCCGTCTGTGTGGCGCACCGCGCGCTGGGCTAGGTCGAGAAGGTGTCCCCAGTTGGGCAGGATCGGCTCGGCGGGGCGCCCCGTGGGGCCGCTGGCCAGTGGCGGCAGCCCATAGCTAGGGTTCGCGCGGATGAACTCTTCGAGCAGCGGTCCGTGGTCGGCGATGACATGAAAGCCGTCTGCCGCCAAACGGTTCCGCAGGATCGGGTCGGCGATGAAGCCGTCGAGCGCCGCAGTTGCGGTTGACCACGCCGATTCGCGACGATGCCAGCCCCAGATCTGCTTGTGCGCATCGAGCAGTGCCCAGCCCGGCGTGCTCCGCTCCAGGAAGAGGATGTCGTGTCCGGACCAGATGCCCAGCAGGTCACCGTGTTCGTCACCGCGCAGTGGGCGCACGTAGTGAAAGACCGTTTCGTCGATCGCCGTCGTCATCAGAGCCGTCATCGTCAAATCCTTTTGTCTGGTTCGGTTTTGGTGTCGCTGATATGTCCAGCGGTCGGGCTGGTGTACTCGCCGCATCCGCCGGCGCTGAAGTTCTGCCACGGAACGAACCGCCACGTTCCGTCACGGCGGGGGCAGAAGAATCCCCAAGCCTGGGTCCGGCGACCAGTCAGAACGATGGTCAGGCACACCTGTTCTCGACCTGAGCTGTCGCGAAGAAGCTGTACGCGGTGGCGGTGACCGGCCCGTCGAAAGGCCAGGCTCCCGGGCCCGCGCCAATGCGCGCCGTCTTCAGTGACCTCTGTGTAGGACCCTGAAACGATCAACGTTGCGAAGCTCCACGGGTGTGAATGCAGGGCGGGCGGATCATCGGAGCCAACGAAGCGATGCAGATACAAGTTGTGCCAACGATTTCTCGGCCACAGGAAGTACCGGTGGAGATATTCGCCCCGTTCGGAGCGGATGATCTGGTGCGGCCGCCCGCTGAGAAGGGTGCGCAGCCAGGGTTTTTCGATGGGTGTGCTGACAATGGCGCTCATCAGCGTTCACCTCGTCGGTTGATGCATCGGCGATGGCATTGCTCGCAGCGCAGCATGCCGGGGCTGTAGGGCACGGTGGCGCATTCCACGCACCGACCGCACTGGTACGCCTCGTCAGCAGTCATGTGCCCATCTCCCGTGCGGATGCCTGCGACCCTTCGCGCATATGCGACGGCCTCAAAGGCAAAGGGGCCGAACACATCTACGGTGAGGCCGCGCTGCTCGTACCATTGGTAGAGCGCATCACGCACCGCCGGATTCACCCCGTCAGCGAACAAGCTCTGAGCACTCACCCCGAGTTCCGGGCTGGGGGTTGTCGCCTGAGGTACCCGATGATCGGCTCTCGGACGTTCGGCAAGGGCCATGGTCACGCGCCCACCCCGCTAACGACAGTGCGCGGTGACCGCACGACGGCGGCGATTTCATCCGCAATCTGGCCGGGCCGCTCGTGCAACAGCATGTGTCCGGCGCCGTGGAACTGCCGATGCCGTGCGCCGGCGATCGCGCTGGCCATCTCATGCGCATGCGCTGCGGGTGTCACGGTGTCCGCGTCGCCGCTCAAGATGGTGGTGGCGGCACGAATGTTGCCCAAGGCAGCGCGCTGGTCGAACCGGCGCAGATGCGGCAAGAAACCTGCAGCGGTGCTTAGCGCTGTCGTCGACAGCGCCGCACTGCACATCGCGCACAGCACACGTCGCTCAGTGCGAGCGCATCCCCGGCATAGGCCGACGAGCTCGCACACCGGCCGGGCAAGAGCCCGCACCGCGTGCTCAGCCGCGTACGCGGGTGTGTGCGCCACCAGTGCAGACAGGAAATCCGGTGCGGGAGTTGACAACAACCGACCTAGGCCGCGATCGCAGAGCTTCCCCGCTGCGGTGGCCACCAGCACCAGCCCTTGTGGGCGCACAGGCTGCCGGTCAACCGTTCGCGCGCTGTATGTCATCGCCGTCATGCCACCCAGCGAGTGCCCCGCTACCGTAAGAGATCCGCTCACCCGCAGTGCCATGAGCACGTCGGTGAAGTCGTCGGCGAGCTGCTCGACGTGGTACGTGCTCATGGGCGCACAGCCGGAGTCGCCGTGACCACGGTGGTCGTAGCGGATGACCCGCACCTCGCCGCCGAGCAGTTCGCGCAGCGCGTCGTCGATCACTTGCCAACTTCCGGCGCCCAGGCACAGACCGTGCAGAAGGGCGACGGTGTATTCGGCGTCAGCTGGGCCGCTGTCGTGGACGGCTAGGGATACGCCGTCGCGGGTCAAGATGGTCTGCTGCACCGAGCGCGCCGCGGGCGCGGCGTGCGGCACGGTGCACACAGTCATCGCGAGCGCCCTGCCGGGACAGCGATCGTGACGCCGCCACCCGACGCCCGTTGTTCACCTCGGTGCTGCAATGCGAGGTCCGGCGAAGGGTGCGCGGCAGTGTAGACGGCGGGCCGCCGGCGCATCGTCTGGAACTGAACACATTCTGGCCCAGCATCGTTCACGAGAATGTGGACGAATCTGGGCGAGATGGCACCGCATTCTTCGACCCTGGCGCGCGGTGTGTTCATCATTCCATCTTGACAGAGAGAAGCAAGCAACACAATGGGTAAACATGTTAATGTGCGCGTATTGATTGATTTACTGGCCGGAGGTCACCATGACTGTCGAACCCACCGCCCGCGAAGCGCTCGATGAAGCCCGCTTCGACATCACCTCCGCGCAAGACGCCCTCCACGACGGCGACGACCTGCGTCAAGCTCGATACGCCCGAGCGGCCATCGACAGCGCCGCCACCACGCTGCTGGACCCCGCTGCGACACGACGCGAAGTGGTGGCCGCGAGGTTCTTCCTGAGCGCTGGCCTGGCCCTGGATGGGCGGGCCAACACCTGCGGCGCCGACAGCATCCACACCGACGAGGAAGCCTCCGGACTAAGCCCCGACGACCAGGCCTGGCTGCGCAACTACCTCCAGACGCGCGAACAACGAACCCTGCACACGCTCAGTGCAGACGACTCCCTCGAGCTGTAGACAATCGCGCACCGCGCACTCGCCCAAACGGGCCCCTGTCACAACTCATTCACGCCAGAACTATCGACCAGAGAGCCGAAGTGGGGAACGCATGGATCGCAACGACGACGTGCTGTCCAACTGCCTACCGGTGACCCGAGGCGTACGCACACGACTGCTGACTGTCTTGGCCGACGCATACCCAAATGCGCTGATCACCAGCGACATTCAGGCCCGACTCCGAACCAAGTTCGGCTGCAATCACCGTTACCGCAGGGAGAACGACGATCCCCGACACATTCCCGCTTCACTCCCCCGTGACTGCAAGTTCGATAACGACTGCCCCGGTCAATGCTGGTACGCCCAGGCATATCCTCAGCTGCGCCGGCTCGCCGCGCTCGGGATCATCGAGTGGTATCCGGCTCCGGTCGGCGGGCTGTCCGCGTCGTGGCGCCTGGCCGACCCTGCCGATGACCTTCCCGACGACCTGCCACCAATCGCTATCGTCGACTTGGACCGCCCGCGTCCGCAGTAGAGCCCGCGCTGCGCTGGTAGACACGCCCATCGGTCGGCCAATATCATTCGCACCTATGTTCGACAGTTGGGCAGGGCTGCTGACTGCCAGCGTCCTGCGGGTCGTGAACCCACCGCGCCCGGTACTAGTCGACCTCACGCGCATGATCCCCGCACCTGATGACGCATTCCGGCTCGACACAGTGCCGATGCGCACCAAACTTGACGGCCTGGACGTCAGCTGCGAAGTCACCGGCCTCGTCCACGGATGGGTCAAATCCGCTCGAGGAAGCTGGCTGGCGCTGGTCAGCGCCGACATCCCCACAGGCAACCGCAAACGCCAGGTAACCGTGCATCATCTGTGCGCGGCCCGCGCACTGACCCCGCTGCCGCCGAACGACCCACACGCCCGGAGCCACCCCTGAGCAGGCTAATCCGCATTCAACGGCGGCACGGAAACATCACGAACCGCCCGCTGGCGCAGACCCTTCCATGAGCTATGCCGCAATCCACGGCCGGTGTACTCGCGGTAAGCGACCTCACCGACATAAGTCGGCTCCACCCACCGCCAACCGCCACCAACAGGCGCGCCCGCCGCCGCCGACGACGACCGAGGTACCTCGACCAGCAGCCGGTACAAACGCCGCCGCTCCACCCCGCTGAAACCGGTCCCGACCTCACTCACGGTCACGAGCTGCCCGTCCGCGTTGTGGCCGGCCAGCAGCAGCGCACCGACTTGCTGACCACCCCCAGGCCCATCGCCCTCGGACCACGCCACAATCACGAGCTCGCACGTCCGCCGGATCGGCTTTTTGATCCACGCCCGGGATCGCCCCGGCACGTACAACGAATCAACGCGCTTGACCACCACGCCCTCAAGCCCGTGTTCCTCTGCCGTGGCGAGGACGTCACGCGGATCCACACCGATCCACGCCGGAGGCACAATGAACACCGTCGACTCCGGGGCCGCGGCGCCGAGCCCATCGAGCAACTCCCGCCGCTGCCAATACGGCAGATCGCTCAAGTCCCTTCCGTCAAGAGCGATCAAATCGAACGCGTAGAACCGGACAGGGACCTGCCCGAGCAACGCCGCGGCGGGCCGCCGGCGCATCGGCCACCGCCGCTGCAACCGAGCGAACGACGGCCGCCCAGCCCGATCGAGCGCGACCAGCTCACCATCGAGAACCGCCTGGCGCCCACTCAGGGCGTCGCGTATCCCGCCGAGTTCCGGGAACGTCGACGACGCGTTCGCGCCGCCTCGGGTGTAGACATCGACACCCGCCTGATCGGCAGAAACCGCCAACCGGAAGCCGTCCCACTTCACCTCAGTTGATAACCCGGGGCCGGTGGGCAATTCGCCAAGCGTGGCGAGCATAGGTTCTGGAGGAACCATGCGGCCGGCACTCACTCGTCGACGCCGTTCATCACCACGTGCGGAAAGATTAGGGGCGCTCCTCAGATAAAGCTCTTGTATGCGGCTGGCAGGGTCGCGTACAGGCCGTCGGCCAGGTCGTCTTCGGTGATGAGCGTGACCGCGTCATCCGGGATGTCGGAACCAACGTCCGGATCGGCCATGTCGACAGCGTCCAGGCCGAAGCTATCCATCATGCGCAGGTTCCGGATGGTGATGGCGCGTTCGACGATGTTGCGGGCGAATCGACCGTTGTTGAGCTCGTCGATTCCCCGGATCGTGTCGCCATCCTCTGTGATCGTGGTCTTGTTGTACAACCGGGTGAACGGCGCCAACAGCACCCGCCGCAGCGCCTCTCCAGACACCGTGCTGTCACCGTGCCGGATGATCGACGCGGTGATTTCCAGCAGGACATCGGGCGGGTACGTCTCGAACCTGATCGTCGTCGAGAACCGGCCCTGGAAGCCCCGGTTGTAGTCGATGACCTTTTGGACCGCTGCCGGGTAGCCAGCGGCAATCAAAACCGCGTTGTCCCTATTGTTTTCCATCCAGGGGACGATCGCACCGATGATGGCTTGACCGATCGGGTCGCCGCCGGCGAACCCACCGTGCAAGAGCTCATGGAACTCATCGAACAGCACCACGCCGCCGAGCGCATTCTGAAGCATTTTGCTGGTCTGGCTCTCGACGTCGCCGACGTGTGGCCCCGCCAGCTTTTCCTTGCTTGTCTCTTCGACTTTCGACGTCGGCAGCACACCGAGCCCGCACAGCGTTTTCGCGATTGCTTTCGAGGTCTCTGTTTTACCCACTCCGGGCGGACCGGTCATTAGCAGGTGATTACTGATCACCGGATTGCGTAAATTCTTGCGTTCCCGCACAATTCGCGCCAAGGTGTTCGCCTTGAGCATGCGAACCTGATTCTTGACGTCGTCGAGGCCCACCATCCGGTCCAGCGTCGCTTGTGCTTCGGCGAGCTGTTCGCGGGCTGCGGCGGCGTCCTTGTCGTCTTGGCGTTGCTGCGAGGTCCGCCCCGTCGCAGGGTCCCAGGGATCTTCGCGGGTTTCAATGGTGGCCTGATCGACCACCGAGATACCGAACGTCTCGTCCGCTACGGCGGTGCGCGCCAGTTCGTAGTCCGGCCAACGCAGCAGTACATCGCCCAGAATCGTGCGGGCGGTGTCCTCGTCGCCTTGTGCTCGGGCGATCATCGCCCGCAGGTATGTACCGTCGCGCGCCACCGGGTCTTCGTGGATGGCGGTGTTCAAGGGGAACGGCGAATCGGTGGCTGCGTCCACGGCGGCGCTTGCTCGGTCGAACTTGCCAAGGTGCGCAGCGGCTTTGGCTTCCAGCAGTGCGCTTGACCGTGACAGCACATCGTCGCGTGTCCAGGCTTCGCGGCCGGCGAGGGCGGTGAGCACGTCAGGCCAGCGTTCGGTCATCTGCATGAGGACAGCGCGGGTGAACTGGACCCGAGGGTCGGTCCGGAGCCCGGAAAGCACTCGACTGGCTTCGTCGAATTTGCGGTCCTTCAACAGAACACTGACGTAGGCCAGCCGTGCTGTCGTCACATCACTGATGGACCAGGTCACGTACTCGATGCTGAACGTCACGTCCAACTGCCCGGGGGTGACGCCCGCGCCGCTGATGCGCAGGTCCGAGCCCAGCCGGTCGCTGGTCTCGGCCAGATTGGACACCGTGGTGGCCGACCAGTCGCCGGCTGCCATCCGGGCCAGCCAGGCGTCTGCCATTCCTGGGTCGTCCTCGGTGGCCAGCCGGAGCACCTCCAACGCTTTGCGAGGGTTGGCGGCCAGGGCTTTGACCCCCGCGCGTAGTGCTTGAATGCTCCGAGGACTCATCGGCGGGGGCTCCCGTTGGTGTGTGCGCGCAGGTGGGAAAGGATGTGGGCTTCGTTGCGGGGGCGCATGATCCCCAGCTCAATCGGCCGCGACCGTGCGGGGGTGTCGATGGCGATCCGGTTGGCGCCGATCTGACGGATCCGAATGTCGGCATCCGAGGGCAGCGCTTCCCCGACCGGCAGCACGGTGACCAGAGCGTGTCCGCGCTCGCCGCTTTCGCGCAGCACCCGCTGAGGCTCGGGTCCGTCGGCCACGATGAGGGTGGCGACGGTGGAGCGTTCTTGACCACGAGCCATGGAGATGCGCTCGTTATCGCAGATCGGCCGCCACAGCGCGGGCCGCTCGGTGTGAATCTCTGCGGTGCAGCCCGCGGATGTGGCGCGCAGTACCAGCGCTTCTACGACGTCGAGGTCGGCGGCGACCGCGACACGCAGGAACTTGAGCGGGTCGGTCCACGACAGCAGCAGCGGCACACCAGAGAGTTCGGCCATGCCATGCAGGAACCCCGTCGGGCCGACCTGCACGGCCAGCGGTGCGCCAAGAGGCCGGGTCGACAGCGGCAGGCTCATGGACCTGTCCCCGAGCGGCAGGGTCGCGGCCAGCGCCTCGAATGTCTGCCCCGGCACCGTCTGGAGTGTCGACAGCGGTGGATGGGTTTGGGGTGCGTTGGTGTGGATGCGCACCAACGCGCCGACCTGGAGCTCGCTGGTCTGCTTGTCGCGCGTGATGCGCACCAGCACAACGGTTTTGCTTGATCGGATGGTCCAGAGGTCATTGAGCACGCGGGTGGTCAAGTCGGCGCCGGACATTCGATACGGCGTGACGTAGTCGTTGCCCAGGCGCAAATTGGTCCACCCCTCCTCGTAGGCGGACAGTTCCCGGTTACCGAGCAGCCCAGTGGTCGCGGCGTTGATCTGCTCGATGCTGCACGTGGTCGCGCGGCATCCAGACCGTGTGACCGCCTGCCGGATGCGTTCGGTCGCTGCGGCGATGGCCTCACCGACGTCACCGCGGTAGCGCAGAGCGTCCAGGCACCCGGTGGGGCGCAGGCGCAGCACCAGCCAGGTCCGCCGGGAGCCGACCGCTGAGCGGTCGCTGACCATCTCGTCGTAGCGGGCGGTGAACCGCCCATCCGGGGCGGTGCGGGTGCCGTCGCTGAGCACGTCCACCGAATCCAACTCGAGCCCCCCGAATTGTTCGAGCAGCTCGCCGCACATTTCCAGCGGGACAGTATCGCGCGAATCCGCGCCTTCGGACACCAGCACTGTGGGCGCGTACGGCCGGCCGTGCAGGGCGATCATCGCGATCGCGTACTGGCCGTCCCAGGTCAAGGCGCTCGCCCCGACGCTGGGCAATTCGGTCGGGAACGGGGTGGGCACCGCTGCGCGGCTTTCGCGACGCCGCGCGCTGCGACGGTTGTGCTTCAGCCTCCACGCCCGCGCCGCCCATTCGACCGCGGTGGCCCCCCGGTAGTTGAGTGCGGCAACTAGAAGGACCAGCACGGCAATGGGGATCAGTGCCCACCACGGTGCGACGACCGCCAGTGGGGCGGCCAGGATCGTGGCGATCACCTCGGCAATGACGGCGCGGCGGATCGGCAACCGCAGCTGCCAGCGGGGCAGCCGCTGCCCGGGTTCGTCCTCGCTGATGTCCTCGGCGGGGAGGGTGCTCAGGTCGGTCACATCGACTCTCGGCATGGTCACTGTCGGCGCTCCCTCATCACGCGGCTGGCGAAGTAGAGGGCCACCAGCACCGCGACGGCGACGCCGGAGCCGGCCAGCGCGACGATCGCGGGCACGTGATCCGGTGGTGGCGGTGGTGGCGGTGGATGCAGCGGCCGGGTCAGGTGTTCAGGCGGTGTGGCCGGCCCCACCGGGACGTCATCGTTGAGGGCGGCGACTGCGTCGATCGCCCCGTAGCCCATCCGGTTGTCCACCACGGCGCCGCCGGCTACATCCTGCGGCGCGGCCGCCGGGGAGTGCGCGGTCGCTTCGATACGCGCGATCACTTGGGCGGCAGTCAAATTGGGGTACTTGGCGCGGATGAGTGCGGCGACGCCGCTGACGTACGGCGCGGCGAAGCTGGTCCCGTTGATGGCCTTGAGCACCCCCGCCTGCTGATCGAATGTCGAATTGATGACCGCGCCCTTGCCGTCGAGTCCTTCGACGAACGTGCCCGGCGCCGCAACACCGACCCACGGGCCGGCCAGACTGATTTCACGGCCCTGCTGATCGACAGCGGGCTGGCCGTTGCCGTCGGTCGCCGACACCGACAGCACATACTGCGAAAACCACGACGGCGTTGAGATGGTCACCACCCGTGCCCAGTTGCGCGGGTCTTTCGTGCTGGTGGCGTCGATGTCCGGATTCTGCGTGCAACCTTGGTTGGCCAGATTGCCCGCGGCCGCAACGATGACCATGTCTTTGTCGACTGCGGCGTATCGGATCGCTGCTCCCAGCGTGGTTTGATCGACCGGCTTAAGGACCGGGATGCACGCCACGATGCTCAAGTTCAGCACCTTCGCGCCCGAATTTGCGGCCAGCACAATGGCTTTCGCCAGCGAAGACACAGTGCCGCTGCGGCGGTCGTTCTCGATATCGGCCGAGGTCGGGTTGGCGGGCACGAACGCTTCGGAAGACTGCCGGATCGAGATGATGTCGGCATCGGGAACCACACCAACTAGACCGTCGGTCTGGGAGGGCTGGGCGCCCAAGATGCTGGCCACCACGGTGCCGTGAGAGTCGCAGTCCTGTAACCCATTTGCTGCCGGGTCGACGTAATCGCCGCCGCCGTGTACGTGCGCCAACCGGGGCGGGGCTCCCGGCGGTCCGGGCGCGACATTGACTCCGGTGTCGATCATCGCGATGGTCTGCCCTGCGCCGCGCCCGGCTGAGCGCCACAAGGCGGGGATGTCCATGAACGCCTGCGCCGCGGTTGGCGCACCGAGGTCGGTGTTGGGCAGCACCCCCGTGGGGGTGCATTGTTTTTCCTGCCGCAGCGGCTCTGCGGGGCCGACCGGGTCGGGACTGGGCACCGCGCCCGGGTCGACGACCGGCGGGCTGATCGCCGCGGCGGTGCCGGTCACCAGTGGGCTGGCCATCACCAGCGCGCTGACGCCCACAATGGCCATCGCCTGGCCGCAACGCCGGGCGCTCATGCCCAGTTCCTGGCGAGCTCGTAGATGTTCAGCAGCCACAGCAGCAGCGGCCACACCGCGGCCTGCAAGGCGTACTCGAACCATTCAATGCCCTTGCGTACCGGCGCCGAGAATGCGCGGCGCGGCACGACAGCGGCAACCACCAGCGCTGACAGGCCGAGCGCGGCGACCAACCCGGCGACGATCAAGCTGACTGCTGGATTGTGGCTGGACAGTGCATATTTCACGCCCAGGGCTGCGCTCATCGCCAGGGCCGTGCCCACCACGGTGACCGCAGCTGCCCGGTCGTCCAATGCCCGGCCGCCGAACACCAGGATCAGTGCGATCCCGAGGACGAACCCTGTGGCCAGCATCCACCGGCCCTGCCCTGGTGTTACCGCGCCGGCCGCGCCGAGCACGAAGAAGGGAGCGATGGCGGCGACGATCGCCTGCAGATAGCCGTTCGCGGCGACCTGCGCGCGACTGAGTTCGTCAACGCTGGGCGTTCCTTCCGTTTCGGCCGCCACCAGCGCCTCAGACGCCATCTCGTCCGCATCGTCGAAGGTGAGCTTGCCCGTCACCGTCGGGAAAGATGGCATCGGCACCCGCGCCAGCATGGCCGACAGTGCTTCGACCTTCTTGAGGACCAACAGCGCTGCCACCAGGGCGCCGGTCCACAGATAGATCATCGGCACGCCGAGGGCATGCACCAAACTCATCAGGCCCGCGCCAATCGACACGAACGTCAGCCAACTCAACAGCGCCGCCGGCGCCGGACTGAGCACCCACAAGGCCACGGCCAGCACTGCGGTCAGCGCGGCCGCGAAGACGACATTCCACGCACCAGCCGGCCCGGGAACCGCGGTGTAACCCGCCGCGCCCGCTGCCACCAGCGCCCCCGCCCACAGGCCGTTGGCGACCACCGTGAGGTGCTGGCGCCACCAGGCGATCGCGCCACCGGCCACCAGCAGCACCGCCATCGTCGCGCACGCAACCGGAGGGACAAGCGGCCAGTACACCCCGGCCGCGTGAGCCAGCGCCCACACCCGCACCAACAACGCCGCGACGAGCGCCGCCCCGATCGCCGCCGTGACCGCCGCCACCGTGGTGGCGGTCTGTGGCGTAACGGATTTGAAGCGCCGGGCGTTCATGTCGGCGATGGCCGAGGACGCGTTCTCAATGACCGGGGTGAAGGACACCTCGGCGTCTTCGACGTCGAGGATCAGCAGCGTGCCGTCGGTGACGCCCTGTTCACGCAGTGACTCGCCGCGCGCCAAGGCTGAGCCGCCGACACGCTTGAGCACCACCTTGCCGGGGTTGATCAGGTCCTGGTCGTCGCGGGGCCGCAGGTCCTCGGCCTGGTCGATGACCTGTCGCAGCGCTTCGCTGACGACGGTCGCCACTACTTCGGTTGCCGGGAGCACCAGGTCGGTCTGTCGTCCCCGGTACAGCACCGCGACACGGACCTGCTCACGCAACCTGACATGGGCGCTCGGCTTGACGCCGGCGCGTTCGGAGGTCGTGGTCATCGGGTCTGACCGCCCTGCCATCGACCGTCAGTCCACGGGCCACCGCCATGGCCCTGACCGCCGCTGTGCTGTGGACCTTGCGCCCCGCCGTGCCACTGCCCGGGACCGGGGTGCTGACCCTGGCCCTGCCATGGGCCGCCCTGTGTGGGAGGCAGCGGCCCACGCGGCGGATGCAGCACCTGCTGCGGTTGCACCGCTTGCTGGGGTTGTACCGCTTGCTGGGGTTGCTGAGGGGCGCGTTCGGCGGCGCGGGTGAACCCATCGGCCAGCGATGCCGCTGCTTCCACGTACGTCTGCCACGTCTGCGGCTCAAGCCGGTTGATGTCGATGGCCACCGCATCGCTTAGATGCGGGTCGAACCCCACCGAATGCACCGAACGCACGACACGTTCAAAGTCCTTGTGCAACTGCTTGACCTGCGAGCTGGCGTCGACCTTTTTGGTGTTGCTCACGATCACCACTGCCTCCCGCACCAGGTGCGGGTAGCCCGCCACCATCAGCCAGTTCAAGGTGTCGCGGGCAGCGATGGCCGAATCCAGCGACGTGGTAGACGGCACCACCAGGGCGTCGATGGGAAGGTAGTCCAGGATCGCCCTGGTTACGTCGTCCAGATGCTGGGTACCGCAGTCCACGATCGCGATCGGATACAGCTTCTGCAACCTGGCCCAGGCCTGGTGTAGATCGACCCCGGTCATCAGCCTGTTGCCCTTGTCGGAGCCAAGCACCTCCAGCCCTGAATGCGAGTCCTTGCCCAGGTAGTTGCGGAAATCGCTGTAGTTCACCAGGTTTGGGTCGGCGTTAAGACCCACCCAGGATTCTGTGGAGGGTTCGTCGATCCGCGAGGCGAGGTTGCCCGACGCCGGGTTGGCGTCGATGGCCACCACCTTTTCGTCGCGGTACTGCGCCAGCACGGCGCCCAGAATGGCCGATGTCGTGGTCTTGGTGACCCCGCCTTTTTCCTGCATGACCGCGATGACGTAGCGGCCCCGCAGGTTCACCTTGAGCCGGCGTTTGAGGTCATTCCAGTGCGCCTCGCTCGCCGAGAGGCCGAGGTTGATGCGAGTGGCCTTGTACAAGCCCTTGCGCCACCCGGTCTGCGGCACCGGCTTGTACGGTGCGACGACGTTGCTTTCGTGAATCTCCGCCCGCATCTGGCCGACCGACGCCGATGAATCGTCCAGCAACTCCGCGTCGCCCTGGGCGCCGCCGCGCGGGCCGAACGGCTGCGCGAACCCTGGTTGGCCTTGGCCACCTGGCTGCGGCGGCTGTGGGGGCGGACCCTGCTGAAACTGGGGCGCGGGCCATTGCGGAACGGGAGGCGCTTGTTCCGGGTGGAAGGGATGTTCCAGGCCCGGGTGTTGCGGCGGCGCCTGCGGAGGCTGGGTGTGTCGGCCCTGCCCGGGTCCGGGCTGCCCATGCCGAGGCGCGCTGATCGGGGGGAAACCGCCGAGCGGTGTCAGCTGATGTCCATGCCGATCATCGGCGATGGTCGTCGGCTCATCGGCACTGCGCGCGGGAGCGGGGCCGCCGGGCTGCTGGGCGGCCAGTTCACCGGCCTCGCGCATCATCCGCGCATGGGTATCCCTGTCGACGATGCTGGTGCTCTCAGGATCGGGCGGCAGCCCCAAGGGATTTGGCCGGATTGATTCGTCGTCGGGGTCCTGTCCCCCGCCGTGCGGTGTCGACGACTCGTCGCCAACATACCGCGAGAGGAAATCGTCATCGTTGCTCTGGCTCACTGGTTCTCCCACAGTTTTCGTGCCAGAGCCGATGGCCCGGACACCCCCAATATCCATACCGTCAAAATAACACAATTGAAGCAATGAAGGCAGTACGTAAACACATGAATTGTGTGTTTACTTGTACCGCGAGTGGCCCTCCCAGGTGGTGCCTACCGACGCCACCAGCGCCCGCAGCGCGCTCCCCCCAGCGTCTGCGGTACCAGGAACAATCTGGGTCCACCACGTCCCGTCCTCACCGACGATGGGGCCGGTGACGATCCGGCCCTCGGTGGTGTCGGTGACCGCGACCGACGCCAGCGCGAAGTGGTCGCCCCGGGCATCGTGCACCTGCAACGCGAACCCCACCTCCATCCGCGGTTCGTCGGCGGCCAGCGTCAGGATGCGCCGCTGCTCGGTGGTCAGATTCATCGAGCCCAGCGCCGCCGCCGGGGTGTGATCGCCCTGCACGATCTTGTTCAAACCATCCAGAAGTGACGCCGTGCGCACGGTGACCGGAGTGAAGGCGGCAGGGGCGACCGGACCGAAACCCCGGTCGCACAGTTCCATGATCCGCTCGAACAACACCCGCATCGACGGGACCGAGCCGACTTCCTCGATCGTGACGTTCACAGCGTCGGGGCCGCCACGGGAAATCGCCGCATGCTTGCCGTCGCGCCGCGCGATCACCATCCGCAGACATTCGACGCCCGGTCGTCGCACATCGACCACCAGGGCAATGTCGGGAGCGCCGAGGATTTCCAGCCACCGGGCCACGGTGGGATGGACCACGTCGTCGTCGATGATCGCCCCGGCCTCGCGAAGAATCGGTATGCCCGGGTGCCAGGTGGGCCGGCCCGAGGCAGAAACATAGGGGCGCAGCAGCATCGACGGCGGAAGGTGCTCGATTCCACACAGCGCCTGCAGCAGCCACGCGCCTTCGCACGTGGTCTCGATGGCCGTGATCGGCTGCGGGCCGCGCGGAGCGGCGGCCTGTCGCTTGATGAAGGTCGGTGGTCGCGTCATCGTGCGCTGCTTTCTCTGTGCTGTCCTGGAATGGTCCTGGTCGCGTTCACGCAACGGCCCGGCGAAAGGAACTGGTATTGGCCGTTTCCGGCGTATCCAGCCCTTCGCCGGGCCGCAGGCGAATCGACCAGCAGGTCAGTTAGGCGTACTGACCAGCCGACTTCTGGTCGGCGTGGGTCATCTCGTTGTTGGCCTCCATCAGCACCCGGCCCGCCTGCTGGATGGTCTCCTTGGACTGCGCGTACTTCTGGTTGACCGCGTTGATCGCGGCATTGAACGCGTCGCTACCGGCGCCGCCGAAGTTGTTGGCGTTGGCCTGCACCGTTGCGATGCTGCGCTGGTGGTTCTGCTCGGTACGGTCGGCGGCGTGGCCAATCTGGGCGGCGACGTCGGCGATGGCCGCTGTGGCGTAGTGAATCAGCACTGTGATGTCCTTTCGATGTACGTATGTGTTGGTGTGCTGGGTTGTGAGCGGGTCGGGCTAGACGATCAGGTTGCTGATGCCGTTGATCATCGAGGCACCCTCGTCGTCGGCCGTGCTCAAGATGTGGCCGTTGTTGCTCATCTTCTGCGAGTGGTCGGCGAACGTGGTGCTGAACTGCTGCCCCACGTGCTGGAGCTGCTCGCCGACCTGCTGCATGGCCTTGCCGGCGCCGCCCTTCATCGCGGGGGCCAGTGCCTCCATCGAACTGCCCAGCTGGTTCATGATCCCGGCCTGCTCGTCGGAGATTTCCTGAAGCGTGCCGGAATCCCGGCCGATGCCTTCAAGATCGCCGAAAATGGGAGCGTTGCTCATGTCTGGTATGTCCCTTCGTAGCTGTTGGTGAATTGTTGATCGGTGCGGTTACCCGCCCGGTGTGTGCGTCCGTCCATCACGTCGGCCGTGTGATGCCCTCCTCCCCCCGGAAAACCGCACCCGAACCGCCGGTGATGACCGGCACGGTTGCTGGAGCACGGTAAAGCGAGGCCAGCGACGCCAGCGGGGTGCTGCGGCGCTCTTTGCCTGCGTCCTGCTTGTCCTGCTCGCCGCCGCGAGCTGCCATCGGCCCCATCATCGCGCCGCTGCTGCCCATCCCCGCGGTGCTTGCCGGCGCCCCCGAGGCCATCCGGGCCTCGGTGAGACGCGACACCGTCGCCTCGGGGTTGGACGTGGCGGCGTTGATGGTGGGAGCCGACGCGAACCCGGACGGCCCCCGAAACGCACTGAGGCCACCCAAACCGCCACCCGCGCCGCCCCCGCCGGCACCGCCCATCCCGGACACCAGGTTGGCCGCGACGGGGCCGCCGGCGCCGGGGGTGGCCGAGAGCCAATCCGCCGACATCGACGAGGAAAGGGCGTCGGTGGTGTTGCCACCCATGCCGGATTGCAGCATCTGCGTTAACGGCCCGAACGCCGACTGTCCCATCTGGCCCACACTGCTCAACGGGCCTCCGCTACCCAACTGGCTGCCCATCGAGCCGACCTGCTGCAGCGGTCCCATGAAAGCCTGGAGAGCCTGTTCAGGGCTGCTGGCCAGGTCCTCGGCCTTGTTGCTGCTCGGTGACGGCATCGAGGGCATCGACGCCGCGCCTTCGGTGGCCGGCGGCGGCGGCGGAAGCGGTGGAATGGACTGCACCCCCGTGGCCGACGCGGCGGCGTAGGAGTACTTGTTGCTGGCGGCCGTGACCCACATCCGCCCGTAGTTGGCGCGGTTGATCCCGATCAGCGGGGTGAGCATGCCCAGAAAGTTGTTGGCTTGCAGCACACCGTGTTCGGTCTGATTTTCGCCAATCTCCAACGGTGTCGGCGTGGCCGCTTTCAGCGTCTCGAACGCCAATGCGGTGGCGTGGATGGCGGCGCTGGCCTCGGAAATCTGGCCGGCCGCCAGTGCCTGCCAGAGCATCAGCGGCACCTTCGACAGGACCGCCAGCTCCCCGGTGGGGTCCGGCCACGAGGCCGCCAGCGCGGCGTTGACCGCTTCCTGACCACCCAGGTTCGCGATCAGCCCCGATGCCACCGCAACCAGGTTCTCGGCCGCAGCGATAAACGACTCCGCGCCCGGACCCAGCCAGAAGCCGGCACTGTTCTCTTCCGGAGGGAGTGCTCCCCACGCACCTGGAGCTGTCATCGTTACGCCTTAACCCCTGTCGTTCGGGCCGGTATCAGACGATGTTGCCGACGAGCGCGTAGTTGAGCGCGTCGGTCAGATCGGTGATCGCTGACGAAAGGCCCACGGCCACACCGTGTTCGGCATGGAAGGCGGCTCCAGCTTCCAGCACCGCTGCTGCCTGGCTGGCGAATTCGGCAATCTTGGCGGCGTTGGCGGCCGAGATTTCCTCAATACCGGGGGGCACCACCGCCGCCGACGCCGCGGTCTGCGCGCCGTGGGCGGCCGCCTCGCCGGACAGGCCCGCGGCCATGCCCGACGCGGCCATCACGGCTTCGGGCTCCAGAGAAATAAAGCTGGTCATCGCAACACTCCTAGGTTTGGTTGGACTTGCGGCCAGTGTACACATGACGATGCAAGTAATGGAATACGTAAACGGCTGATTGTTCACTCATGATGCAACCGCTGCTTCCGGCCGCACCAACCGCCCAAAAATCACCCCGATGGAACACCCCCTACACATCCGCCCTTACCACCGATCATTCCAGTACTCGACGGGTACTGCCGACACTAATTTTTGCGGCCCGCACCATGGGGCCGCGATCAGCTGACACTGCTCGGCTCGTCCACGATGAGCGGAGGCAGCGCGATCTGCATGAGCTGGCCGCCACCCTTGCGCTCGTACAGCTCGGCACGCCCCGGTGCCCGCGACGCCGGGCGCACCTGGTCGATGATCTTTTCGGCCGGGTTTCCGTCCAGAACCACCACCGAGGACCCGGCCGTGGTCATGGCGCTGAGCAACTTGTGTGACTGCCCCTTGGCGTACCAGTTGTCGATCGTGATCGCCGCGATGATGTGCAGGTCGAGGTTCTTCGCCGATTCGGCGGGCCCGACCAGCGGCAACGTCAACGAGCCGTACGTGTTCGCCGGGGTGAGCAAGTTCAGGTCATCGATAATGACGAACCACTTCGGCCGCACCACGGTCGCACGCCACTGTCGCAACTCTCGTGGAGGCAGATTCGCCGGCGGCTTGCGTCGCTCGAGCAACTGCGCCAACTCCGCGCTGGCTTGACCGATGCGCTGGTGCTGGTTCTCGTACACCACGCGGTAACGGTCGCTGATCGCGTCAGCCAAGTCCTCCGACGGGTCGAACGCGATGATCTGCGCCTCTTCGGGGGTGTAGCGCTGCTGAATGGCCGCGCACACGGTCTGCAAGAACGCGCTGCGGCCCGATCGGGCGGTTCCTGTGCACCACGCGTGCGGATTCTGTTCCAGGTCCAACCACACGGTGCTCATCTCCCGTTCGCCGATACCCACCGGCAGGGCATGGCGCGGTGCCGTGGTCGGCATTGGCGGCAGATCGTCGAAGTCGACCTCGGCCGGCAGTTGCCGCAGCCGCGGTGCCGGACCGAACCCGCGCGCCGCCCATTCGGCTGCCACAGCCTTGGCCGTCGCCTCGGTGGCGTCAGTGTCACTGAGCTCGATGAACTCCGACAGGTACGGCACCGCGACCAGCATGTGGTTGCCGGACTCGACCAGGCCCCGGCCTTTCTGCTTGCTGGGCACATCCTCGGCCAGTTGCCGATCCATCTTCGAATCGGACTTGTCGCCCAGCTTGAGTTCGACCTTGGCCAGCAGCTTGTCCGCGTTTTTGATCGTCAGCCACGAGTCGTTGGCGATGATGACATGCACCCCGAAACTCAATGCGCCGTCCGCCAACGCGATGATCCGGTCGTGGATTTCGACCATTTCCGCCTTGAGCTTGCTGATGTTGTCGACCACCAAAAACACGTCCCCGTGCTGGTCATCGGGCACCGGCATCTTGTTCGGGCCGAACTTGGCCGCCCGGTAGCGGGCCAGGTCCATGCCAGCCTCACCGAAGCGTCCCCATTCGCGCTTGCGGTTACGCAGAATCCGCTCGACCTCGGAGACCACCCGACCGATGCGCTCGTCGTCGCCGGTGGCCGCGATACCGCTGACGTGGGGAAGGCTGGCCAGGCTAGCCAGCTTGCCGCCGCCAAAGTCAATGCCGTAAAACTGCACCCGCGCAGGGGAATTGGCCATCGCCAGCGACATGATCAATGTCCGCACCGCCGTGGATTTGCCGGCCTGTGGCGCCCCGGCCACACCACCATGGGTGCTACCCAAGTCGACCGCGACGACATCCTGAGAATGCCAGTACCAGTCGTCTTCCCGGCCGAACGGGGCCACCAGGCCCGAATCCTCGGTGAAATCCTGCCAGCGCTCCCGCTGCCAGTACTCGGTGACAATTTCATCGATCGGCAGCTTCTCGGTTTCCTCCAAATCGGGCCTCCACATCCGGTGCCCACGCGGCAAGGTACGCGCGTCCTCGCAAATGCGGTCGACCATCAGTTGGTCGACCGTCTGCACACCCACGTCGGAGACGTCGAGCTCGTCGAGGTCGTCTTCGTCCTCCACCCCGATCGTGTCCGGCAGCGCGGACATCGCACTGGTGAATTTGGCGACCGGCAGATACTGGCCTTCGGCCCGATCCCGTTCCGCCGCATTGATTTTCGGCGGTGTGTAGGGGCCGGAGGCGTAGAAGGCGCGGTAGCGGGTGTGCTCGTCATCGACAACCAGGAACGCCGAGCCCGGAGGGGCATCCTTGCTCTTGAACTCGTCGTATGCCCGCGTTGAACCGATCGCAGCTCGTGATTCGCCGGCGTTTCTCACCTTCATACCGATCGCGAACTGCTGCTGGGACTGCATACCCTGCGCCTTGCCGCCCTCCACGCGCTGAGAAGCGTTCAGAATGTGGATCCACAACGAACGTCCCAACCGGGCGACCTCGTCCATCGTGCCGCCCATCTCCGGGAGCAACACCAGCATCTGGGCAAACTCGTCGAGGACCAGCACCAACGTGCCGATCGGCTCCAAATCGGTGCGCCCGGCCTCGCGGGCCGCCTCGTACTCGCGCACACCCTTGAAGCCCGCCCGCTTCAACAACTCCTGGCGCCGGCCCAACTCCCCACGCAACACCGACTGGAATCGAACCAGCTTGTGCCGGCTGCCTTCCAGGTTCGATACCAGGCCCTCAACGTGCGGCAATCGTTCCAGATCGCCCAGACCCGACTCGCCCTTGAAATCGCCCAGCAGCAACCGCAGCTGCACTGGCGAATGGGTGGCGCACAGCGCCAGCACCAGCGATTTGAGGTGTTCCGATTTGCCCGAGCCGGTCATGCCGACCATCAGCCCGTGCGGACCCATGCCCGCCTCGGCGGCCTCCTTCAAATCGAGCTCCGCGACTACACCCGACGGGGTCTTACCGATGGGAACTCTCAGGCGACGTGCCGGGGTGAGATCATTCCACGTCAGCTGCGGCTTCCAGGTCCGCAGGTCGTAAATGTTCAGCGCATCGGTGAAGTCCTGGCCCGCACGCGCCTGAGCTGCCTGCTGGGCCAACAACTTCTCGGCCTCGTCGGTCGGGGTGTACTGCGCTAGGGAACGCGCCAGTGCTTCGGCTTCATAGATCGGCATGATGTCCGGAACCGCGGCAAAACGCAGCCCCGACGGCACTTCCTTAGTGATGGCAACCATCGCGAAAATTCCCCCTATGCTTTCGCTGCTTTAAGCAGATTGACCGTGCCGTCCTCGTCGGCGGCCACGAAAAACGCGGTGTCACCGGTGGCCAGCACACTGTTCTCATCGCCGGTCGCCTCGAGCACCGACACCCCCATCCGGCCCTCTTCGGTCAAGATCGCCGTGGCATCGGCCCCGGGCAGGTCCAGCACGACCACCAGCCACCGGTCCGGGGATTCGCCACCCTCTTGTCGCGCCTGGAACGGCCGCCGGGACGACAATGACGACTCGAAACGCTCCATGAACGCCGGGACGTCCGAGAAGATCAGCCGCGCCGGGCCGCAGGCATCGACAAATTGGTCATCGCCTGTCTGCGGTAGCCATTTCGCCCAATCCCAGGCCGCCATGTCATCGCTGATGATGGCGACCTGGACGTCGTCGGGGCCGTGGAACACGCACAGTTGGCACACCATCGCCCGCAGAATCCCCTGCACCGTCGCGCGCAGCTCCGGTTCGGCGAAAAAGCTCCAGCCCCGCTGATCGAACAGATGCAGCGGCCGGGGAACATCATGGATGACGTTCTGGGCTCGCAGCAGATCACGGGCCGCGACCGTGGTGACCGTCTCCCGGAATTCCGGTGGCGGAACCTTCAGCGGCGGAATCAGTTTCGTCTGCAGGCGGGTGACCCCAACACCCATGCGCACGTGCCCGAAGTTGCGGGCATCGGGGGTGCGCTCCCACATCCGGGCAGTGCCCACCAAGGTGCCCAGCGAACCGTCTTGCGGGGTGGGATGGTGGTAAGAGATTTCGGTTGCCTGCGCGAGAGCGGCCTCATGAATCTTGCCCCGCTTCTCGTCGGTCCCGCGCAGGTACACCGCGCGGTCTTGGTTCAAGGCTGCGCCGTGGTCTTTCTTGCCGTTGGAGCCCATCCGGTTGCGCATCATCCCGACCATCGACACGAGCATCATCGGGAAAATGAAGAACGACGCTCCCGAAAGTTGGCGCGCGCCAGACAAATACAGCGACACCATCAGTACGACCGCCGCGACCACGAACATGACAATCCACACCCAGGTGGGCGGTTTCGCCGGTGCCGGTCGGGTGATTTCGGCGGGGTCGTCGATCTGGATCGCTTCCTCCGGAACGAAAGGCGCGCCGACGTCCTGCCGAATGAAACCGGTTGTACTCATGTGTTACGCACCTGCTTTCGGAGTGGAGACCGCGGCCGCGTTCTGGTCGGGCATCAAGGTGTCGTGCTGGGTGAGGGCCGCGGACTTGGACAGGGCCGGGCCTGCGGGCAGCCACTTGATCACCGCCCACGGCGCCGGCGTGGGCGCCACCTTGTCCTTGTCCAGGCCCAGCGCCTGGCGACTCTGGTCGTCGCCGTTCGATCCCGCGACCGGCACCCCGAACCTCACGCCGTTGTTCCCGATAAACCACAGGCTCTCACCGCGTTTCGAATCAGCCTGCACGCCCGTGACCTGTACATAGTTGGCCGCGTCCGGGCTGACATAGACCTCGTCCGCGGTGTTGGGCCCAGCGCTGATGAACGGCACGACGCGCCGCTCATCGCCGACCGGGATCGGCAGACGCCGCCCCGACACCGTCGAAACCTGCGCCTGCGGTTCACCGTTCGTGCGACGCCACGTCACGCACGTCACCGGCTCATTGGTCTTGTCGAGCAGCTTGACCAGGCCCGGCGGATACACACTGGTGTCAAAGCCCACCGCCTGCGGCATGGCCGTCAGCGCCGCCGACTTGGCCACCATCACCTGCGCGCCCGGCACCACTGCGGCGTTGATGATCATCGTGGCGACCGTCTGGGGGATGCGCTGTACCCCGGCGGGCAGGGCCACGAAGAACTGTGGATCGCCTGTGACGTCAGAGACTTTCATGACGCTTCCCGACACCAGCGGCAATGCCGCACTGGCGTAACTGACCGGACCACCTGGCGTCGGGATGTCCGGAACCCGCAGCGGTGCCGTCGGGGCCAATGCCTCGTACAGGGCGCGCGACATCGCCGCCGGATGCAGGTCGCCGACCGGCAGCCCCAGCGCCAGCGTGACCGGCTTGTCCGCCAGGTCGATCGCCGACCGATGGCCGTCGGTGACCAGGAAGTTCTCCCCGCCGTAGGTCATCAGCGCCGCCTCAGGCGACACGATGGTGTGCGCCCAGTCCCCCATCGTTGCGATCCCGTCGATCACCGTGGTCCGCGGAATGACCTGCGAGCCTTGCGATCCCAGCTTGTCGCACAGCGACCACCCGGTGTCGCCAGGGCTGCGGACCCCCAGATCATCCGGAGCGCCCTGAATGCCCAGGATCGGGCCGATCGGCTTCTTGAGGATTTCCGACATCGGCACCAACGTGGGGTCCTGGGCCTGCCCGGTGATCAGCCGGGCGCTGGCCTTGTTGAGCACCGGATGCCACGTGCCACCCACATCGACGTACACGCCATTGGAGCCACGCGCCTCCACCATGCTCGACTTGCCGATCTGCCCCTGCGGCTTGATGAACGCAATGACGCAGAAGATCGCCACGATCACGATCGACGCCACGAAACTCACCCGCAGCGCGGCGATCGAGTTCTTCGACGGATCGTGCACAAGGCGCACATTGCGCCGGCCGATGGCCACCGCAATCCGATGGCGCAGGAATCGCCACGCCGAAACCTGCTCTAATGACGCATAATTCAAACCGCCCGGCGGCATCTCTCTCCCCTTTACCCCTTCAAACGTTTGTCTATGAGGCCCGTCTGACCTCGAATGAGCCAGAGGGCCATTTCCCGATCCTCACGGGCACACCCCGCTGCGGTGCCTCCACCGTCTGGTGGTCGTTCATCACCAACATCACGTGCTGCCACGCCCCGTCTCGCCGGTTGCACAGCAGAATGTCGCCCGGTCGCGCGTCAGCCGGCGGCACGCGCACACCCCAGTCCGTCATCGCGTAGGTCGTGCGCGGGATCGAGATTCCCGCTTTGTGGTAGGCGTACTGCACCAAACCCGAGCAATCCATACCGACGCCGGGCTTTTCGCCGCCCCACTCGTACGGCACGCCCAACTGGGTCAAGGCGTTGTGCACGATCTGATCCCCCACCGCGCCGCCGCCACTGTTGCTGCGCACCATCCCCGCCAGCTCCGCGGTCCCGGGAGCCTCACCACCGGGGCCGGACGGGCGGCCCGCGCCGCTGAACAGGTTTCCGAGTGCGCCCAGGGGTGCTAGCGGCATGCCGCCGCCCATGGGGAAGCCACCACCCATGCCGCCCATCGGCATCTGGGGCAGTTGCGGCATCGGCATCTGCGGCATTGCCGGGGCTGCCCCGGCGGGCGGGTGCCCGATGCTCTGGTAGCCCGCGGCGTTCGCGTTCGCTGACGCGGCCTGGGTGGAGGCGTCGGCGCTGCCCTGGCCGAGGGTGGACTTGGTGTCCTCCAGGTGCCGTTTGATGGCCGCTACCAACGCTTTTTGGCCTTCAACGGTGTTGGTGGACATGCCCATTGCCTGCACATCGGCCACCGCCGTGGCGATCACCGAGTCCATCCGACCGCGCGAGACACCAGCGGAGGTCAGCGCTTGTTGCAGCTGCGCGCCACTGGCGGCATCGTGTTCGCTCAGCGCCGCCAGGTGATCGTCAATGCGTGTTGACTCGTGGCTGAAAGCTGTTGCGGCAGCGCCCGATCCGTCGCCAGTGCGGTCCGGGCGGGGGCCAAGGCCAGGGGGTGGCGCCAACGCCACACCACCGGTGCCGAACGATTCGCGGGCCATACCCATCGCCGCCCCCGCGGCACGAACAAACCCATCCAAACTCACGATCAGTAACCTCCTGGTGCGTGGTGGGGATTGAACTGGCCGACCGACGACAAATTCGATCCGTCGCGCGCCACGTGATAGCGGCGCATCACATAGTTCATCGCCGCCGCGATGTTGGCGATCGGGTCATAGATGCTGCGACTGGTCCCCGGCTCGTGGTTCGCGGCGAACGTTGACGGGATGGTCTGCAAACCGCCACGTGACGAATTGGCCGGAGCACCATCGGCCATCCGCGCACCGTGCGCGTTGGAATCACTCATGTTCACCGCATCGGGGCGAAACCCGGACTCGCGGCTAGCGGCAGTCATGAAGCCACGAGTCCAGTTCGCCCGCGCCACCGGATCGGTAATTCCCTTGTGGTCGAGGGTTTTTCCGATGTAGTCACGGTAAGCGTCCGCCCCGCCGGGGAACCCTTTCTTGCGTAGGTCGACCTCACTGACAGGGATCGCTGCGGCGGAGGACGTGTTCTCCGAGCCCGGAACGGTGCCGCCGAGCCCGTCGCCCACCGGGTTGCTCGATGTGTGTCCGGCATCTTGGGCGAACCCGGTGCGCGAGAACAGGTTTCCGAGTGCGCCCAGGGGTGCTAGCGGCATGCCGCCGCCCATGGGGAAGCCACCACCCATGCCGCCCATCGGCATCTGGGGCAGTTGCGGCATCGGCATCTGCGGCATTGCCGGGGCTGCCCCGGCGGGCGGGTGCCCGATGCTCTGGTAGCCCGCGGCGTTCGCGTTCGCTGACGCGGCCTGGGTGGAGGCGTCGGCGCTGCCCTGGCCGAGGGTGGACTTGGTGTCCTCCAGGTGCCGTTTGATGGCCGCTACCAACGCTTTTTGGCCTTCAACGGTGTTGGTGGACATGCCCATTGCCTGCACATCGGCCACCGCCGTGGCGATCACCGAGTCCATCCGACCGCGCGAGACACCAGCGGAGGTCAGCGCTTGTTGCAGCTGCGCGCCACTGGCGGCATCGTGTTCGCTCAGCGCCGCCAGGTGATCGTCAATGCGTGTTGACTCGTGGCTGAAAGCTGTTGCGGCAGCGCCCGATCCGTCGCCAGTGCGGTCCGGGCGGGGGCCAAGGCCAGGGGGTGGCGCCAACGCCACACCACCGGTGCCGAACGATTCGCGGGCCATACCCATCGCCGCCCCCGCGGCACGAACAAACCCATCCAAACTCATCGGACACCTACATCTCGCGCAGCAGTGGGCGATGACCCGATAGCACGGCTCTCACCGCGACTTCGCGTCATCGCCCACCCGCTCCCACACTCACAGTTCCTTAGGACGGCAACCCGGGCGGGCCCGCCGGCGGCTGCTGCGGCGGTGCCGCAGCAGGAGGCGTGGCCGAGGCGCCACCCTTGGGGGCCAACGCGCTCGGGTCCATCCACCCCAGGAAATCGGGGCCGGTGCCCACACTCGACAACGGCTGCGGCTGGCCGGAAACGAGCACCTTGCCGTTACCCAAGGCCATCACCAGGTGGTCCTGCCAGATACCCACGTCGCCGGCCTTCAACTTGGTTGGCGGAATCGGATCGGTCACCGGAGTGCCCGGCGGCGGTACCGTCACGCCTGCCTGGTGCCACGCATCGGCCACCGTCGCGCCGCCGAGCGCCGACTTGACCGCCTGCGCACCCTGCACGGTGCGAGCCGGGGGTCGGGGAGCAGATTGACGAAATCCGGCGCTAAGGGGCAATCGCCGAGCGACCTTGCGCTGTAGGTGATTTCATGTCGTCGTGACTGATGAGGGCGGCTATGGCCGGTTCGGTGCGTTGTC
>Ga0315336_1001586_pt1 | contig 42116 bp, 36 predicted proteins | sample ASW5metaG_FD_204512 | JGI IMG/M metagenome (GOLD analysis project Ga0315336, IMG submission 204512) | Ammonia-oxidizing marine archaeal communities from Monterey Bay, California, United States - ASW #5 | ecosystem: Environmental > Aquatic > Marine > Intertidal zone | place: USA: California... | reverse complement strand
TTCGGTAGACTCATGACCACACCTCTACGAGATCAAACAAGACCTTCGCCCGGCGTGCACGGCATACACAGCGTGCACAGCAACGGCGGTCCTTCACGCGAGCAGGACCGCCGCACCCCAACTTGCACCTGAACCGGCCGTGACGAGCGCGACCGATTCGCCCTTCGCCAGCGTTCCGGCGCTGCGAGAACGCTCGAATGCGAGCGGCAAGGCGGTGCCCATGGAATATAGCAGGTCGTCCTCGACGATACGCCCAGCCCTCTTCGACGCGATCGCGGCAAGCTCTGCGCGGGCTTCACTATCGACGTGCGCTACGATCGCAGTATCGACCTTCTCCAGCCCAGCGCGCTCGAGCGCTTGATCCAAGATTGCCGGCGTCTCGCGGGCGGCGCTCTCGCGCAACGCTTGAAGATCCGCTCGCGGATACACGCGGCCGTCTTCGACCATCGCCCGCGTCAGCCGATGTCCGCGACTGATGCCCGGTCCCTCGATATACCGGCTGGCGGGTCCTTCACACCAATACTCTTTGTGGCGCGAGCCATCGATGGCCGAGGCCGCCGAGAGAAACTGCCCCGCCCCCTCGCCTGCCTCGAGTAGGATCGCCACGGCGGCATCGCTCATTCCGGCCGCGAGCGCGAGCTGTTCGCCGTCCATTCTATTGTGATGTGTGGGGACTTCGGCGACGACGAGGAGTATGCGTTCGTATACGCCGGTTGCAATGAAGCGAGACGAGACGTCAAGACCTACGATAAAATTGCAGCACTGGGCACGTAGATCGAGGCACCCAATCGTAGGAGCCTCGAGCATTCCTTGAAGGAGGCAGCCCGAGCCTGGAAAGAAATAGTCGGCGGTGTTGGTCGCGAAAACGATGAAGTCGACGTCGGCGACACTGATATCATGCGCATCGAGAACCGCCTGCGAGGCACGCAACCCGATATGGGACGGGCCTTCGCCATCGGGCGCGCTGTAACGAAGACGCCCGCCGGAAATACTCGCGATAGCGGCTTCGTCGCAGCCTACCTCGCGAGCCAACTCCGCGTCGCTCACAACGGGCCCGGGCAGATCGTAGCGCAGGGTTGCGATACGGACCGGGTTCAAAATCAGACGCCCTCTTTCAGAATCGCAATTTCAAGAAGCTTGTCTTCGTATCGATACTGGAATCCGCCTGCGCGGCCCGAGAGTTCGATCTCGACCTTGAAATCGGCTGGGAAGGACGGCGATACTCCACAGATCTTCCGCAACTCGATGTCTGCGACGCTGCCCGAAACGATGACCGCATTGGCATCTACCGCCAGACGCAGGTCGTAGTCGGGCATCTCGTCGCCGAAGCCAAGTTCTTCCTTGGCTGCGGACGGCGGAATCTCGCGCGGGAGTTCCATGCGAATATAGTAGCCGTGTTCGAACTCGGCGACGTTGTACACCTCGCCGTAGCGCTTCTCTCGCTCACGCTTGGATTCAAATACACGGTCATAGAATCCGTCAAATGGGATCCAGCCGCTCTGCCGACCGCGCACGAAGCGCGCGACCAGCGGGTTGAGAATGATCCCAAGGGGGGCGCCATAGAGACTGCCGCCGTACTTCATCTGAGTGGCCGGCTTGAAGCCGAACACACCATCGCGCACGCGCCACATGGTCTCGGCAATCGCCAAGAACAAGCCGATCGTGATCGCGCCGCGATCTCCCTCGGTGAACATCGTGAAGCTGCCCGACATGAGCGCAGCGCCGATGAACAGCACGGGGTAAAGAATGAAATTCTGGATGATGTTGAGTACGGTCGCCAGCTGAGACGAGAAGAAACGGCTATCGCCGTAGGCATCCTCGATCGCCGACTTCGTCTTGTGCGGAAGAGCCCCGAGTCCGGGACTCAGCGCCAGCAACAAGAGCCCTACCACGCGCGACGTGCCAGAGGGGGTCCGCCGTTTCACGTGTCCGAGCACCGCGTCGAACGGAGTATCGAGTTCTGTATTGAGCGTCAGCGCAACATCGCCGCCCTTCGGAGCACGCGTGGGGCGAACCACCGGCTTCTCTACGCGACCGCCCGCTACCACCACGGGGGCGGCCACCACCTGCATGCCGCCCGCTGCCGCTGCGGCCCCGCCGCCGACATCCGCCTCTACGACGGGCACAGGAGCTGGATTGAAGCGTGAGGGTGGGCTATCGCCGAAATCCGTCTCGGGGTGCAGTTCCTTAGCGCGCTCGACGAGTACTTCTTCGCTCTCGGGCCGATCCGGGTCGGTCACGCAGCAATCTACCGGGCAGACCGCCGCACAGGCCTCATAGTCGAAAAAACCAACGCATTCCGTGCACTTCTCGGGAACGATGAAGAAGAGTTCTTCGCTGATAGCAGCTTGCTTCACGCCGCCCAAGTCGAATTCTACCCCACCCTGGAAAATCGCAGTGTTGGGGCACTCCGGCTCGCATGCGCCGCAGTTGATGCACTCTTCGGTGATGATCGTCGCCATCTGTAGCCGTTCCTCCCGGTCTCTTCGCCGGAAAGCTAGATAATGCCTGTAACAGTCCTGGATTGCGCCCCCGTTTTGGGGGCCGCAGTACACTTAACTAGCGATTCTGGCTGGAAAATCCAAATTCCAGTGCACGCCACCGCACGTGCCGGTCAACACCAAATACTAGATGACCGGCTTGAGGAGGATGGAGGTGTGGTTGCCCCTCTCCTGGTCGCCACCGTCGAGATCGAGCTCCTTCAAAACAGTATCCACGCGAGACTTGAACTGGCTCGTCACAGTGCGGGCCTCGTTGGCATCGCGGATCACGTAAGGCGTGATCAGTATGATCAGTTCCGTGCGTTCCGTACTCTCGCTAGTCGAACTAAAGATCTGCCCGAGCCAGGGGATCTCTTTCAAGAACGGCACGCCACTCTCAATCTCGTCCACTTTCTCGTTGATGATGCCGCCGATCACTATCGTCTCACCCGACTGCACGATGACAGTCGTTTCGGCTTGTCGGGAGGTGAAACTCGGCGAGACGATCCCAGAGACGTCACCGGTCTCGTTCGCTCCGATGATCTGGCTCACTTCCTGCGAGACACTCATATTGACGAGCCCGTCAGAGTTCACTTGCGGCGTTACGCTCACAACCACGCCCGTGTCGCGGTATTGAATGTTCTGCAAGATGCTCGAGTTGCCACCGGTCTCTACATTGGTATCGGACTGGCTGGTGACGATCGGCACCTCTGACCCAACAAGAATGCGAGCCTCTTGATTGTCTGCCGCCATGATATGCGGCCGCGAGAGGATCTTGGTGTTTTTCAGGGTCGCAATGGCTGCCAGCGTCGTTTGTACGTCCCCGTCGAACAGACTGATCGTGCCATTGAGCCCCGCAGATCCGACCGAACCGTCGAAACGATTGCCCCCGAGCCCGTCAGCGCCGCCGAAAAGGTGGCTGGCCGCGGCTGTCGGCGACATCGCGGCGAGACCGAGTTTGCCGAGCACACTCGATGAATTAACATCGTCGGATCCGGTGCCGCCGTCGCTCGTGCCGCCGTTCGACGACCCCGTCCCTAACTGCGTATTGATTCCAAGCGATACGCCATCAGTGAGCGAAATCTCGGCGATGATCATCTCTATCAGGACCTGCCGCGGCACAATGTCGAGTTCGTGCAATACGCCTTTTATCGTCTGGAAGTCGCGCGGCGTCGCGAGAATGACCAAGGCGTTGGTAATCTCATCGGCAACGATGCGAATCTCTTGTTCGAAAAGGGCGCTACCGGCCCCCTCCCCCTGCGAGTCGAGCGTAAGCTGCGCGCGCATCTGCTGACGACCCTGTTGTTGATTACGGTTCTGCTGATTGCGCCGCGCCTGGTCCACACCGCCGCCGAGACCCACCCCTCGCTCGGCCAGCGCACTGGAACGTCCGCGTCGCTCGCCCTCGTTCTCTTCGGCCAGCCCGGAGTAGACTTCGTTGAGCACCCCGGCAAGATCGACCGCCTTGGAGTTCTCTACTTGATAGACGAACACCCGGCGCTCCGTACCGCCTGACCCGGGCACGTCGAGCACGCCGAGCCAATACTCGACGGCGGCGAATACTGCCGGATCGAACCCGACGACAGCGATCGAATTGAGCCGCAGGAGCGGAATGAGGTGCACGGACGAACCGCTTTCGGCGGCCTTGTAGCCCTCCAAAATCGTCTGCACTTCGGCTGCGATATCTTCGACGCCCGCGTGCTCGATCTTATAGACCCGGCCGGTCATGTCCGAGAACGTGTCGTTGTCGAAAGTGCGCACCAACTCGCGCAAACGCTGCGCGTTAGAAGCCAAGTCGGTGATGATAATTAGATTGTTGCGCGCGTACGCGACGACGTCGCCGCCCGGCGACACAAAAGGGTTGAGGAGCTCTATGATTTTTTCGGCACTTACGTGTGTGACCTTTACCAGGTCGACAACGAAGCGCTCTTCGCCACTGGAACTGCCGAGCGTTGCCTTCGTCTTGCCGTCCTCTGCCGGGACGATCATGTAGAGATCGCCCTGCTTAACGGCGGCAAACCCATTGCTGCGCAAGATCTGTAGGAAGACCGGAAAGAGGTCGTCCAGAAAGATAGGGCCGAACGAGCGCGCCGTTACTTGCCCTTGCACGCGCGGGTCGAGCCAATAGTTGATCTCGAGGGCAGCGGCGAATGTGTAGATCACCTCGCGAATGTCGGCACTCTCGAAGTTCAGCAGAATCGCATCTTGCTCCTGCTCGAGCGCTCCTGCAGCAACGGCCTCATCTTCAGCCGATGCCGGTATGGCTGAGAGGGAAATCAGTCCGGCGAACACGAATGCAGCGACCACAGCGGCCGTGCAGCCGTAGTGGACGAGAAAGTTTTTGATGGTGCGTAGATGTCGCAACGGTATTACCTCGACGCAGCCGCTGCGCGCAATCGTTTGAGCGCTTCCAAGCGAGCCTGTGTCGCATCCTTCTGGGGGGCGGCCGGAGCCGGTTTAGCGGCGCCACCGGCCTTGGTATTCGCCGCCTTCTGACGCGCTTGCTGAGCTCTCTGCTGCGCCGCACGTTGGGCCGCGGCCCTCGCTTGTGCAGCGCGCTGAGCGGGCGTCTGATCGGCCCCGTTGTTCGCACTCGCTCGAGCGGCAGCCGTCGTCGCAGCCCGACTTGCGGCCGTCCTCGGCGTGGGCCGCACGGGCGCCTGGGCCCCCTTCTTGATGTCGAGTTCGACGGAGAACTGCTGTCCGCCGCGCCCGAGTAACGTGACACGCGTATTCGTGATGGTTCCGACCTGATAGTCACCCACGTTGTCGCCGAGCCCCAAGGTGAGCTGCTTATTGCCTACGCTGGTATCCGTCATGATTACCATCGGACGCCCACCCGGCTGATAGAACACGCCGTTGAGCAGTACATTGGTAGGCGGAGGCAGCGGTTCCTCGGAAAGCTCGCCACCGTCCTCCTCAACTTCCACGTACCCTCTTTCGGTTTCAAACAGATTGCCACCAACGATCCCACTGATTACCGCTTTCCCGCCGCTTGGGCTACGAGGCGTCGCCGGCAATGGTTCAGAATTGGCCAACTGCGGCGGCTCCTCGAACACCGGTGGTGCAACCGAGAGTGCCTGCGTAAGCCTCCAGCCAAGTCCTACGGCGATTACCGCGAGCACCGCCGATACGAGCTGTAACAGCCTCTTCACAGGCTCTCCCGCATGAACGTTTTCACTTCCATCGTTGCCGTCAAGGGCGAAGCCACTGCCGGCGAGGAACTAGACCGTGTCGACGGCCGTCTACTCGCCCCAAGCTTGCGGTTGATCTCGAGCAACGTCACGGAGAGGTCAGACCGACCTGTCTCGATCGAAGACAAGAGACTGGTAACCCCGTCAAGTGTACCACTCAACGTGAGGCGTACGCCGACCCGTCGAAAGCCCTCGTAGCTCTCTTCGCGAAGGATCTGCGAACTGAGCACGTTTAGACCGGCGTCGGCAGACATCGAGCTCAAACGCCCCTGCAATTCAGCGCCAACCTGGGTTGGTGTCTCGCCGGCAATGAGTCTGCCTTGCGCAGCCGCATAGCGCGTTTCGAGTTGCTTGCTGCGGCCCTTGGAAGCGTCCGTCCGTGAGACGACCTTCTGGTAGTTCTTGATCTTCTGCAGTTGAACCCAGCGATCGTCTTCTCCGCCGAGCGAACTCAGCGAAAGGCTCGGCAGCGGAGCGAAGCGCACAATCGCGACGATCGCGACCAGACCTGCCGCGATAATCAGATAGCGTTCACGCGGTGAGAACGCCGCCCATCGTTCAGCAAGCGTCATTTCTCCAACCCCATGCGCAGTGAGAAACGCTCCTGGCTCTGCAGATACTTGGTGGTCGGCGCCGTGAACTCAACGTTCTTGAAATAGGGGGACCGTTCGAGCAACGCGATAAGGCCGGAAGCGTTCTCCGCAATCCCGTCGACCTCGAGTCGATCGCCCTTGAACCGGAAAGTAGTCAGATAGGCGGTCTTTGGAATGCGGTCGGTCATGTCGCGAAGATAAACGAGAACGCTGCGACCACGCTGCTTCTCGAGCGTGCTGATTCGATCGAGAGCGCTTCGATTGGCATCTTCGCGCACGCTAACCGTGGTAACCGCCGGTTTCAGGCGATCGAGCTCGCCGGCAACCGCACTGCTGATACTCAAGTTCTTGAGCCCGATCGAAGCCGCGAGCGTTCCGGCAAGCACGACCACGAGCCCGCAAAGAGCCATTTCGCGGATCCCCACGCCGTCTTCGCCGCGGATGAGATCAGGGGACAGCAGGTTCACTTTCGCAGCCGCCTCGCCCAACTCGGCCAACGCCGCACCGATGGCGACCGATTCCTGCCACCCGGGTTTCGCACGCGTCTCCAACACACCTTCGGGAATGATCCCGGCAAGCGTTCTCAGCCCACGCTCTTCGTCGTCGGTCGCGTAGACACAATCCAATTCGGCGGTCGCGCTATCCGGAAGCGAACTCTCGATTTCTCGGCGCAGACGCTCCTCCGGAGATTCGCGGTCCGGATCAAACCGACATGAGGCAACCATGCGGCCCTCATGAACCAACGTCATCACCGAACGGTCGCCTTCTGTGTGAAAGATGCCGGCCGTGCGAGCGTGCTCGGGGATATCGCCGGTACAAAAGTAATAATAGTTCGAGAGCGCGACAGGCTGCGGCAGGATCGCGCTGGGCGCGAAACCCGCCATCGCCAGCTCCTGCTGAACCTCATCGATTCGAGAACGAATCCCCCCGAGTACAGTAACGCCAATACGCTCGCCCACAGTCCCCATCGAACGATGGTAGTGGTCGAGGTAGAGCTGTTCGGAGGGCACGGGAATCACCCGGTCGATCTCGTAGCCCACTACCCCGTCGAGATTCTCCACCGCGGCGGCTGGCAGTTGAAGCTGACCGACGAAGACATCGCGGCGATCGACGGCGACGCCAATGCGTGAGCCTTCAATTTCATACTCTTCCGTGAACTCTCGAATGAAATCCACGATCATTGCCCAGCGCCCCTCGGGAGGCACATGGACGGGCCTAGAGGCGCTGGCCATCACCGTAACCGTGTTGAATCGCTTGCGGACGTGGGCGAGCGCTACATCGGACTCGCCGAGAGAGATGCCGATGGCATCCGCGAAGTCGGCCTTTGCAAGGCGCGATAAAAACTGTCCCGCATCCATCGGTTACGATCCCTCATCGTCGTCAAACACAGCATCATACCATTGGTAGGTTTGGAAGACATCTCCCTTGAACCGCACCGTGGCGCCTATGTGTGTGACAACCCGCCCTGCTGAATTCTTCACGCGAGCCTCTATTCGCGCGGTCGTCAGATTGGGCTTTCCATCGCGATCACTGCGACGCGCGCTCAAACCGACGTCCTTGATGCACGTCTCGAGGTCCTGCACGGTCTCGCCATCGCCATCGCCGGCGCCGAGCGCATCATTTTTGTCCTCAATGTACCCATCTATAGTACCGCACAGCGCCTGCTCGACTTCCGTAGAAATAGCGTTCTGCGTGATGTGTCCACGAGTGGACAGGACCGAGAAAATGTCGACGAATCCGGGAATTTCATCCGTACCGTAGAACATTTCGTGCGTGATACCTTTGATCAACAACAGTTCTTCGACCGCATCAAACGGGGCATTCTTCGCCTTGTAGGGCGGATCCAGCCCTTCGTAATAGTCCGACTCAACACCTTCGTTGCGGTGCAGATCATCCTCGTCGCGCCAGTCGAGAATAGCCGCAGCCACTTCGCGCGCTAGCGACTCGTCGTACTCCAGGTTCTCGAGAATCTTGAAGAGCGACTCCTCTTCCAGGTCCTTGGCGTTGAGCGGAATGCGTCCGGACTCGTCATAGACGCGGACCTCGTAAGTTTTTCCGTTGAACGTCGCCTCGACCCAATCGCCGCGCCCCGCGATCAATTCGCGGATCGTCGCCACGCGCGCCTCTTCCTCCTCTTCCTCGTCTTCCTCCTCTTCGTCGTCCTTGGCGTTCTTCCTGTTCTTGCGGCGCCCATCGCCATCATCGTCGCCGAAAACATCATCATCGTCGATGATTTCGATATCGCCGTTGTAGGTCAGAACCGCCAGCAGCGCCTCGTTTATGCCCGCCATTGCGGTGTAATGACCGAGCACCTTCTCTTTGAAGTTGAGAACCGATTGCGCTTCCTGGCGCATGGCGGTTGCAAACTCGGCGGCAAGCACCGATAGAACCGCAAACGTCCACAGTACGAGAATCAGGGCCGCTCCCTTCTCGCGTGCGCGCTTTTTCATAGGCCGGATCATTGCGCTCTCAGCGTCTCCTCGTGCGGAAGTCCTGCTCGCCGGTAACTTCGTTGAACACGCCGACGTAAATCGGCACCTCGTGGTACCAGGCCGTCCCGTCCGGACCGTCGGGCTCGATGGTAATCGACACGGCAGCCGGTAAAGAGTCTTCGTCGACAGCGTCCCATTTGTCGGCCCAAGTCTCGGTATCGAAGTCCGAACGTCGGTACTCGAAGCGCACCGATCGCACGTCGTAGAGCAGGGCCGTGTCAAAGACCAGATGATCGAGCGACGGGTCGAAGAGATCTCCGGAGAACGCAGCGAAGTATGGTAACTCCGACATCATGAGCACGCCGTCGTCGTACCAATAGTCCACTATCGCCAGACCCGAGGAGCTTGGAGATTGCGGGATTGCGGTCACGAACGACATCCGTTCCGACTCGCCTACGAAATAAGGCTGTGCCTGCTCGTCATCTTCATCAACCACATGAAGCGGCGCGGCGCTGCGCAGCTGGCGTACGATGAGATCGGTTGCGATCCGATATCGCCGCGCCTGCTCCGATTCTTGCTCACCGATAGATGCCGATCGAGCTCCGAGGCTCACAGTGCCGTACAGCGCCAAAGACATCAGAGACATCACCGTAAGTGCGATGACGAGTTCGACGAGCGTAAACCCGCGCGATCCGTTCGATGACACCACGACGCTCAGAATTGCTCCATCAGCCGCACTGAATTCAGTTCAATGCTGCGCTCGCGCCCACCGGGTGTCTGCCAGGCAACGCTGACGAGGATTTCCTTGAGTTCGTAGTCCTCTGATTCTTTCTCCAGACCCATCTCCGACTCCGCTGTGACGCCTAGCTGCGCATCGTAGTCGAAGATCTCTATTCGCCACCGATACTTGCCACTGTGCCCGTTGGCTTCGTCGCTGGCGTCCAGATCGGACTGCCACAACGCGGCATCCATAATCGAGCGCGCGACAATCACCGCTTCGGTTTGCTCCGCCGACGCACCGACCAAACGCGTGCTTCCCGAAAAGAGTTCGAGCAAGGACACAATCCCCACGGCCGAAATCGCGGTGGCGATCATCACCTCGAGCAAAGTGAAGCCGGCGATTGCGCGCCGCGCGAAACGCGGCCTGCACTGCGACAGCGATCGATTCACGAATCGTCCTCCATGGTGATACTGCTCACCAGGGGATTGATCTTGAACACATAGCTTTGATGGTTGCGGTCATTATCGAAGATGATTTCGATCTCGCCGCCGCTCGAACTACCGGTCGGGAAGAAGTCGAAAGAAATGGTCCCGAGCTCATCAAGGTCGGTACGGCGGCCACCGTCGATCTCTCCAAACCGGGCGGCCTCCGGAAGCTGGATACGCTTGACGTCGGCGTCGGAACTCTCGCCACCGATCTCGGCACGTTCGTCGACAAAGTCCAAATCCCCGTCGGCTGCACTTTTCTTCTTCGGCGCAACGATTCCGTATTCACCATCGTCCGGCCAGACACGCAGCTCGACGCGACGCCGTTCGAAAACCGATTTGCCCGAAGCTTCGCGTACGGCCGAGACGAAATGCTGCAGTGTCATCCGAATCTCACGTTGACGCTGCCCAGCACCCACGCTCGGGAGCACAACCGCAGCGGCAACCGCGATCACCGCGATCACGAACACGAGTTCGAGCAGCGTGAAACCACGCTGCTCGCTTCGAATACGTCTACTGATTCGTAGATATGTCGGCGTTAAGTTCGTCACCGCCTCGTCGTCCGTCGGCTCCCAGACTAACAATCTCATAGTCTCCGCCGCCGCCACTGTCTCCAGGCCCTGCATATTCGAATGGGTTTCCCCAAGGATCCTTCGGCAGCCTAGCGCCCTTCATGTACGGCCCGTCCCACATATCCAGGCCGGATGGCTGTTCGACAAGCGCTGCGAGCCCCTCCGACGAAGAGGGGTAGCGCCCGGTGTCGAGCGCGTATGAATCGAGCGCCGTACCGAGCGCGCTCATCTGCGTCTTAGCAATACCAACCCGCGCCTTGCTCGAGGTGCGGAAGAAATTCGGCAGCACCATCGAAGCCAACAAGCCGAGGATTACCATGACGACCAACAGCTCAACTAGTGTGAATCCTCGTTGACCTTCGCGTCTATCTACTCGCCTCATAACTGCTATTCCTCCTGAAACATTCGCATCACTTAAAACGTCATCTCGTTGACGCTAAACACAGCCGATAACATCGAGATGACGATAAAGCCTGCTACCAAACCCATGATCAGCAACATCGCCGGCTCCAGCATGTTCATCAACCGACGTAGAAGATTGGTCACGTCTTGATCGTAGTGCTCTGCGACGATGAGCAGCATATCGTCGAGGCGTCCGGTGTCTTCACCGACTGCAACCATCTGAAGCGACAGAGGAGGAAAGACCCCGGTTCGCTCGAGCGGCCCGGAGAGCCCTTTTCCTTCACTCACATCCTTCTGCACGCTCGCGACGGCTGACGAAATGAGCGTGTTGCTCAACACCGCACGAACGATATCCAGCGACTGCAGCAGCGGTACGCCGCTCTTGAGCATCGTGCCGAGCGTTCGCGCGAAACGCGCGACTTCAACCTTTCGAATCAGGTCACCGTACAGCGGCACCTTGAGCTGGCTACGGTGATAGTTGAGCAAGCCGGCCGCGTTGGAGGTGTAGCGCTTAAAGCCCGCCCAACCGGCGAACAAAGCCAGCAAAACGATCCACCAGTAGGCCTGCAGCGCGTCACTAATTTTCATGACAAGTTGCGTAGATGCGGGCAAAGCAGCCCCGATGTCGGCGAAAATTACCGTGAACTTCGGTAATACGAACGTGAGCAACACCGTAATCGAACCGGCACCGACCACACCGAGGATCAGTGGATACGTCATTGCCGATTTCAGTTCGTCACGAACCTTCTCGGAGTTCTCGAGATACTCGGCCAGTTTCTCGAGCACCGACTCGATAACACCGCCCGCTTCGCCCGCGCGCACCATGTTCACGTAAATCGGTGGGAATACCGTGTCATGCTCCTCCAAGGCGTCCGACAACGATTTGCCCTCTTGAACCTTGGTCAGAACGTCGCCAACGATGTCCTTGAGCGACTCGTTTTCGGTCAGGGAAGAAAGACTCTGAAGACTTCGATCGAGCGGCATACCGGCCTGAAGCAACGTTGCCAGCTCTCGTGTAAAGACCATGAGGTCTCGCGAGCGAACCCGCTTGCGACGCAGGGTGATCGATCCGAGCGCCTTGATGTCGAGGGAAAAGCCCTTTCCACCACCGGCGCCCACGGAACCCGCTTTGACCGATAGCGGGATGTATCCCTGGCTTCGGAGGTTGGCAATAACCGCGTTTTCACCGTCAGCCTCCATGACGCCTTCAACAATGCGGCCTTCGGATGTCGTCGCTCGGTAACTAAAGGGAGGCATGATTCTCGTTCTTCCGCTCGTCGGGCCGGTGGGGCGCTACGCAGAGCCCTCCTATCCTATCACGCAGGCCTGCAATGCCCACGGCGCATCTGACGGCCCACGCGCCTACAGGCGCGGCCGCGGTCGCGTCGTCTACTAGGACGGGTCGGGGTGGGTAAGTTATTCACAGCGGATAGCAGACTCACAAGCGAGCGCCAGAGACTCTTGGGCAGACGCCGCGGCAATTGCGTCCTCGTGACCGCGATGCCGCGCCGCGTCGCAGTGCGGGGCTCGCGCCAGTTCGATGGACAGGGCCTGGGCCAGTTCTACGACTGACCCCGGTTTGACCAAAGTCGCGCCAAAGCGGCGGGCCTGCTCCCCCAACCCGCCCGTATCACTAGCGATTAGGCGTGCTCCGGCGGCAACCGCCGTGCCTGCGAGTCCGCTCTGTGATGCGCGCAGGTACGGGAGTACGACGACGTCGCAGGCCACCAGCCAGGCCGCAAAATCGTCATCGTCGACGTAGCGATCGATGACACGGATCGACGCCCGTCGCCTACAGGCGGCGGCCGTCTTGCGAAGACGGCCTCGCCCGAGATAGCTCTCACCAACCAGCACCAGACCCGACAGATTCGGGAGCCGGGCCTCGTCCCAAGCCGCTAGCAGTAGCTCTGCGCCTTTGTAACGGCGCGCATGCCCGGCAAACAGCGCAAGTCGCGCGTTGGCTCGCAGGCCCAGGCGACGCCGTGCGTCGCCCCGATCGAGCGTCGTCACCGACTCGAGAAGCAACGGCATCGCGACCACCCGCCGCCGAGACTGCGGAACGATGTGCGCCAGTTCGGCGCTTACGGCTTGTGAGTGACACAGCAGCAGATCCGCGCGTGCCAGCGCACGCATCGTAGCGCGCTTCCATCCCGGGTAGCCTTCGTGCGGCCGCGCGTTGTGACAGACACCGATCACCGGAACATCGGCATCACGCACGAGAGACGTGATCAGTCGCGAGAAGAACGGGTGCCACCACTGGAACACGATTCGATCGCAGTGCGACGAATCCAGAACACGGCGCGCGTGCGACCAACTGAGTGGATTCAGTGCGTCAATCGATGCGACCGGCGAGCCCGAATCGGCCTCCGTCAACGCGTGGGCCCCCGCGACATGTTCGCTCGCGCCTGGAAACACACCGGGGGGATACATCCTCGAAAACCCGATGCGGATGACTTCGTGCCCACGCCGCGTGAGTTCGCCTTCCAGCGCCCTGGTATGGGCGGCTATTCCACCGCGCAACGGCGACCGTGGTCCGATAACGGCAATGCGCATGTCAGCCGGCGGTGCTCGAGAGAAAGTTATCGAGCACCGTGCGTGCGTCGGGATCGAAAGGAACCAACTTCAAGAACTCCTCGAGCAGCTGTATCGCGTCACCTCGCTCGCCGCCCTCGTCAAGCATACGAGCCATCTCGATATAGCCCCAGCTTCGATAGCGATCCGACGCTATGGCGCGGTCGAGAAGCCGACCGGCGACGCCGCGCAAGCCGAGTTTCTTCGCCGCACCTGCGAGAATCGTATACGCGTCCGCGTAGTCCTGCTCGAGGCGCAGCGCCTGCCATGAATGCCAAATCGCACGCGCGAACGCGCCCCGGCGCAGATCCGCCCACGCTAGGCAGCCTCTTGCCCAGGCGCTATTGGAATCGTACGACACTGCGGTTTCGAACGCGCCTAGCGCCTCTCGAAACCCGCCGCGGGCATCTTCAAGAAGCCCGAACTCGATCCACGGCACTGTCTCGCCCGCAAGCGTCGGAACTACCGACCGCAGTACGGCCAGCGCGTCGCCGGGACGCTCGGACTCATTGAGCACTTCCGCTAGCGCCACAGCGCTTGCCCCTCGATATGGATACGCCTGCGCAACACGCATCGCCGGGATGATGGACCGCTCGGCCTGCGACCATACCGGTTCGCCAATCGGCTGCCATTCGCGATCACAAGAAGACGGATCACCGCGCAGCCGAATATCAGCCAATCCAAAGGAAGCACCGACCATCGAGCGGACCCGCACAAACACCGTCTTTCGCAACCCGCCATCTACCGCGATGACGAGTGGCTCTTTATGGTGAGCCAGCATGCGACTTCGGCGGTCATCGATCGTGATTTCGAGGACCTCCCTGCGACCGGTTGGCAAGTACGGAACGACCTCGACCGCGCCTAGCGCGCAACGCGAAGACATGGTCAATACCGCGCGCACTTCACTCGGCACGTCCTCCCACAGTTCTCCGCCGCCGGTCCACACCGGAAAGACCGTAGAACCCAGTGCAACGGGGACAGGGTGAAAGGCCACACGGGCACCCGGGTAACGAACGGCGCTCGCCAACACCGGCTCGGCCTCGTTCGAGTTCGCCACCGGCGTAAGGTCGAACGCGGTGGTCCAGTCTCCATCACGGCTGCCACGCGTAGAGGACACACCGCGAGAACCGGTCGAGATTGCGGCAACGAAGAAATCATCGTTCTCGAAGATTACCCGTGTCCCGCCAGGCAGCGCCTCTAGCGCGATGTCGGAATTGAAATATGCGGTGCGCCGATCGGGCGCGGTGGCGAGCAAGGCGAAACCCGGGCCGGCAGACCCTCGAAACCAACGCGCTTCGGAGCCCGCCGTGATCCAGCGGCGGCGAAAGACGGCGTGTGTAATACCGAATTCATCGGCGAGCCGGCGACGGAGATCGCCGTCGGCCCGGGCGCCATAGAAGTCGGAGCGCGCCCGCAGACGGCGGTAAGCAGATAGTTCATCGGTTGAGAAGACCAACGTCGCGCGCTCGCCCATTGCGAGAGTCGCGCGGCCGGTAAGTGATGGAAGCAAACGCGAAACTCCAGGCTGGGCCACCACGAGGCTGTCCGCTGGAAGCGTCGCCAAAAAATCGTACAAATGCTTCGTCGTGCCGCGTGGCCCCCTTTCGCGCTCTACCGGATGCTCGCGCATGTCGCGACGCAACCTGTCCAATGCAACGGGAACGACGGCGAGCAGCACGGTTACGACCACTAGCGCGACGCGGGCCGCGCGCCCGAAATCAAATGCGGGTCGAACCTCGGACTGCCGTCGACCAGAACCGCGGCGGCTGTGCGCCGCTCGCACGACCATTGCGACGAGCAGAGGGACCGGTACCAGCCACCCAACTCGGTAAACCATCCACGGAACGATCAACCCGCCAACCAATCGGGCCATGCCTGGAACAAAAATAAGCAGCATCGGCACTGCCGTCAGCCCAGCAATCACAGCTGCCGCCGAATTCCGTGGGCCGCGCAGGCTAAGCAGCAGCCCGGCGAAACCTACAGCCGCTATCGGTCCAAACACGGCGACCGGGTTGACGACATACCAATCGGTGAGAGGCCAAAGCAGTCGATCGAGACTCAAGTGCGCGAGCACGACCGGGTTATCGGGAAACTCGAGAGCGATGCCCTGGGCGTGGAAGCGCTCGCGGAGCGCGACAGCCTGGCCAATGGGATAGAGCAATGCGGGAAGCGCGGCAGCTGCGATGCCGAGTCGCGCGCGTGATCGACTACCGCCGACCACTATCTCTACCAGCACCAACGTAGCGACCCCTATCAAGCCGACTCCAAAGACGAGACTGTGGGTACTGCAGGCCGCGACCGCGACCGCGAATACCAGCAGCGCGGCGATACGCGCTCCACCGGCGCGCAAACCGGCGTATACGACCGCCAGCAGTACGGGCACCAGTACCAGGCCGGTGACAAACTTGTCCTGATGTAGCCGCGTGAAGAACGGCAACGCCTCGGTGCCATAAAGCCACGCCGGGACGCAAAGCACCGCTGCGCGCCGTACAAACGGCGCATCATCGACGAAGATAACCCTTGCGAGCAATGCATGCGCCGAAACGACCATGATACATACGAAGCCGGCGAGCGGCCCGGCCTGCATGGCGACCGCCTCGCTCATTCTCCCCTCGAGCACCAAGGCCTGAACTACGTACCAGCTGCTCCAGAGGAATCGCGGATGCAGCCGGCCACTGCCGAGTATCGGCTCGGCAAAAGAGAGCGAGGTGGCTTCTACGTATCCACGTATGAACGACAGGTCCCACCAGTCGTCGACGGTTGCGCCGGCGTACGACAGCACCACCGGAAGCAACGTCGCAACAGCAACTGCCGCTACGATCCAGTCGAGCGAGCGTTGCTCATCGGTAGGCACCGCGTGCGGCGCACGCCTGAGGACGCAGGTCAGGCCGATGACGATCAACATCGCTGCGTAACACGCCCGAGCGGTACCGAACGGCGCGCCGGCGACAAAGAACGGCGCCAAGATGGGGACGATGAGCGCCAACGAAAGCGCGAAGTCGAGCGCCAAGGCACCGGGGCCGCCAAAGACGATCGCATTGGGCTGGCCTAGCCTCGGGGTAACACGAGCCGCAAGGGTACTTCCGGGCAGCCAGGCAATGCCCGCCACCACAAGCCAGAGCGGTAGACTCGGCCATTGGCCCGCAAGTCCGGCAATGCCGAACACGACCAACGCCAGCGACCGGGCTGTCCGAGCGTCCACGATTCAGTTCATGTAGCCGAGGTCTCGAAGTCGATCCATGATCTCCTCTTCTTCCTCGGCATCGTACTCGCGGCGATCGATGGAACCGCCAGACTCGGCATCACCGCCGAACCGTACGTCGTGGGCGTCATTGTGCTGCGACGTCATGATATCGACCAGCGGTCGCCCGTCCATATCGCGCGGAACGGGCAGGCCCATCCAGTACAGGACGGTGGGCGCGATATCGGTAAGCGAAGCTCGATCGAAGTGTTCTCCTTGACGGATACCTGGACCGGCGGCGATCAACAACCCATCCGGCCGATGCATACCCGAGTAACGATAGGTCTCGTCCCAAATACGGCTCGACCCGAAATCGGACAGCCCATAAAAGATGTCACTCGGGTCTTGCGGCCGTAAAATGATATCGGGCGCCTCTCCGATCCGCTCCCCCGCGTAGACGTCTTCTCGTCGCATGCACTCACCAACGATCGGGCGCCCGAGTTCCGGATCGACATAGTCCGAAACGGCCTCGATCAGTTCATCACGAACGCGATCGTAGTCCTCCGGTGCCACACAGCCCTGCGGCTCGCGCCCCTTTAAGTTGAGATAGACCGAGCCGTAGTGGCGTCCGAACGAATAGGCGCGCGTGCGTTGCCAATCCACGTTCGTGAACGACAGAAAGAACTTTTTGAGGATGCCGTCGAACGAATACACGTTCTTATATTCCGCGTGCTTCGCGAGCCCGAGACGGTCGGCCAATCGATGCACGTTGCGCAGCGTAAAGCCGCGACGGAACGCAAATGCCTTCAGACGGGTGGCTAGGTCGTCAGCCAACACGATGTAGCCCAGGCGTAGCAAGAGGTTGTTGAGAACTACGAACCGGCTGGCGCGCCCCATACCGTGATCCGAGATGACAGCCACGCGCGCGTCGTCGCCGAAAGCATCGATCAAACGTCCGATGTCGCTGTCGAGGCGCGTGAAATACCGAATGACCTGCGCGCTACGATCGGCGGCTGTAGTCGAGCGGTTGTCCGTCACGGGAGCGGCCGTGTTTCCGCGCTTCCCACGCTTCTCACCCCTCTTTCCGTTCGCGAGATGCCACGGATGTCCTGGATCGAGATCATGCCACATTTGGTGTAGCACACGGTCGGTATCGAAATACACCGGCATGAAGAAATCGTGGTCGTCGCGCCGCATGAGGTACATGTTGGCGCTCGTCAGCATGTCGAGCAGTTCGTCACAAGCGCCGAAAAATGCCTCGCGCCGAGATTCAGAGAATGTTTCTGCCGGATAAATGCGATAATCGCCGACGTGTCGGTCAAGTTCAGCCGCAACCTCGCGCGGCCAGGTGAAATCCTTGGCGTAGTACGGCGTCATCCAGCCGCTCACGAGCACCCCGTTGACCTCTTCGACGGGGTACGAGATCGGCAGGTTGACGACACCGACACTGCGTTCGTGATCACTCAAGAGCGACCATAGCGTCTTACCGCTGCGCATCGTCGTGTTCACTGGGGGAAACACGTAGGACCCCTCGCGTCGATACAGGAAATCGTAGATCCCGGTCTTGCCGGGGTTCTTACCCGTCGCCAGCGAGGTCCATGCAGGGCCGGAGGTCGGCGGCACGGTCGACGCAAGTGGACCAGACACACCGCGCGCCATCAGGCGCGCGAGATTCGGCAGATGGCCGGCATCCGTCCACTGACGGATAAGGTCGTAAGGCACCCCGTCGAGGCCGATGACCATGACTCGCTCGCGGTCTTGCATGGGAACGCCGCCTCGCAGCGAGGCGCGTTCGGATACTAGTGCGCGATGCTGCGGTTCTCAACCGGCGGCCCCGCCCCACAGGCGCCGCCACAGCCAGCGGCCGCCGCGGCGGATGAGTTCGGCCGTGCCCAGCTCGTCGACGTAGGCTTCGAGCAGAGCCACCATGGTCTTCGGCTGCGAAACCAAACCAATGCGCACGACCGGCTGTGAGCCGGCATCTCCAGAGCGCAGGGGGGCCTGTGCCCACTTTAGCAACGGTGCTGCCGTTTCGGCGAAGTCGAGATTCGCCGACGCATACGCGGTGGCGGCGGCGGAAAGATCCGCCAAGCGCCGAGGGTCGGCCGCGAGGGCCACCAAGACGTCGGCAACTACTTCCGCCCTGCCCACCGGCACGGCCTCAACCGCCCCCGCCGCCGATAGCTGCTCACCCTGTTCACTGAGCGCCGTCGTGACGATTGGTAGGCTGGCGGCCAGCCACTCGACAACCCGGTTCTCGCTGCCAAGCCGACGTTCGTAGCGTGCTAGCTCAAGATTAATCGCAACGTCGGCGAGTGCGTAGTACGCCTTGAGTTCGGACACCGCCACCCAGCCTTCAAAGTGAAAGCGTGAGCCGCAGTCACCTGCCGCCACGAGCCCGAGCAAACGCTTATGGGTATTCTCGTCGTGGCCGGCCACCACCCCTCCCGTCGCAACAAAATGCAGCTCGGGACATCGCTGCATCGCTTGGGTCAATCCGTCATAGAGGGTGTCTACATCGCACCACGTATTGAAGCTTCCGCTCCACAGTACGACGAACGCGCCCGTCAGGCCGAGCCGAGTCCTTAGCGCCTCGACATGAGCGTGCGTTGCCGGCACCGAGGATCCAGCCGCACAGGGAATGACCTCGACCAGCGCCTCTCCGGCTGTGTGTTTCGAGAGTCGCCCGGCCAAACCCAACTGCCCCAGCAACGCGTCTGCCTGACGCGACGACACCGCCGAAAAGCGATCTGCACGACTCAAGGTGCGCACGAGCAATCCGCCGAACCGCGCGAGCGACGTGTCGTTGTCGTACACGATCGCCTTGGCCTGAGCCTCGGCCATGAGATCGCCGAACACATCGGCCCAAAGCGGCGATTCGCCCACGACATCACATGCCAATGCCGACGCCATCGCGGAGACACCGATGAAACCATCGGGCGCGAACGTCCCGATAGCACGCCGCACCACCTCGCCCGCCAAGTCCCGCTCTGTGGTTTTCAAAAGCGCAACGCGCCGACCGCCGATATCCAGAGCGTCGGGAATCTGACCATACAAGGCGTCTCGCTCCGACAGAATGGCGATCACAAGGACGTCCATTCCGGCTTCCACAAGCGCAGTTACGAAGTGGGTCGTTCGCAGCCCGGGGCCGTGGTGTGTTGGCGCTTCGACCGCCGAGGGAACCCCGGTAGCTACTACGCAGATCCGGCTCACTTCTGCTGCCGCCAGCTACGCACGATATCACCAGCCAAGCCCGGGTAGGCCCGCATGAGCGCGCGGGCCTGGCGCAGCCCGTGGCCGCTGAGCAGCCACCGCAGCTCGCTCTTGAGGGCCGCGCCGCGTACGCCGCGCCGGTTCAGATACCGCACCGCGAACCGCATCCTATTGCGATGGTACGCGGTCAGCTGCGCAAGTGAGCCGCGGCCGAGTGTACTACTCTCATCGTGGACGGCTTCGCTCTCCGGTACGTAGAGCACGCGCAACCCCGCCTCTCTCGTGCGCAAACAAAAATCGGTTTCCTCGTAGTAAGCAGGGAAGAACGACGCGTCCAGCGGCCCGAACCGGCCCCACACTTCTGCGCGGAACGCACATAACGCACCCGTCACGTAGTCAACATCGCTGCATTCTCGATACGCACGGTCGTCGGTACAGCCGCGACCGATGTGATCGGTGAGACCGTTGGCGTGAATCACACCTCCCGCGTGCTGAAGTGTCGTCCCGTCAGGCTCGTAAATACGGCCCCCAACGACGGCCGCGCTCGGCTCCGACATTAGTGTCGTCACGAGAGGACCCAACCAGCCGGGCCGAACAAGACAGTCCTGGTTTATGAGTGCGTAGATATCGGCACGCTTATCGTGACTGAGAATCCAGCTCATACCGAAGTTGACGCCACCGGCGAAGCCAAGATTGCGCGGCGAGTGCACGACGTCGATGCATTCCGAAAGGTCGGCGATATCGGCAATCGATGTCGGGTTTGAGCTCCCGTTCTCAACGACCAATATTTCGAGCGGACGATAGCGCGTCGCCGCAAGCGCGCGCACGCAATCGACGAGTTCCTCGCCCCCTTCGTACGCAACGACGACAACTTGCACGCGAAGCCGACTCACGCAGCCACCTCCATACGATAAGCCGCCGTCACCACCCGCGCCTCATCGAACGCCACCTGGCATCCGTCGCGTAAGTGGAGAGCACTATCGGCCCAGCGATCAACCAACGGAAGATCATGCGTTACGAGCACGACCGCCGTGCCCGCAGCGCGCAGCGCCGAAATGCGTTCAAAGCAACGCGCGCGAAATTCTTCATCGCCCACCGCAATGACCTCGTCGATGAGGAGCACCTCGGGTGTGACAGCCGTTGCGACGGCGAAGCCGAGCCGAGCCACCATGCCCGTCGAGTAGCTCTTTACCGGAACGTCGCGAGCATCGGCGAGCCCGGAGAACTCGATCGCTTCTTCGCGCCTGCGCTCGACCTCACCGCGTGTCATGCCGAGGATCGATCCATACAGCGATACGTTCTCGTCACCGGTGAGTTCGGGATCGAACCCAGCGCCGAGATCGATCAGCGGCGCGATGCGTCCCGCCACGCGTACGCGACCGGAATGCGGGGGAATGATCCCCGCCAGAACGCGAAGCAGGCTGGTCTTGCCGGCGCCGTTTGGGCCCACCACCGCAGCCAACTCGCCGGCGCGGACGCAGAAGTCGATGTCGGCAAGGACATCGAACAAGACCGCGCGCTCGCGACGGCCACCGATCGATTGCACCACCCATTCGCGCAGCGACCGGCTGGGGCGCCGCTCGCGACGCAGCTGTGCACTCAAACGGCGAACGGAGATCCTGTTACCCCGATCGGCCGTCATAGGTACAGATGAAACCGACGTTCGAGGCGCGAAAAGATAAGCCAGCCCACAACGAGTGCAGCGACGGCTACACTGGCGGCGGCACCGACCGCCAGTGCGGGTGGCGCACCGCCGCCATAGAGGGGGGCACGCAGAACAACAATGAGCCAGTGCAATGGATTAAGCCACACCAAAGCGGCGTATTGCTCTGGTATCACTTCGGCCGGATAAACAATCGGAGTGGCGTAGAACCAGATGAGCAGCCCGGCGTCGAAGAAATAGCGGACATCCTGAAAGAACAGATTGAGTGCCGCCAAGGCCAGTGAAAGCCCGGCGGTGAACATGGCGAGGAGAATCAGGGCAAATACCAGCCAACCGATGTGGAACCCAGGCGACGCACCGATTAGCCAAACCACCAAAGGCAACAGAGCGATCGAGAGCAAGAGGTTCACGAAGTTCGCGACGACGGCCGAGAGCGGAAACACCGCCGCCGGCACGTACACTTTGCGCATAACAGTCGCCCCGCCGATGAGCGCGTCCATGGCCTGTATGCAACTGAGGGAGAAAAACCCCCAAGCGAGGAAGCCAACTATCGCATAGAGTGGATAGTGTGCGAGATCGGTAAACACGCGCGAGAACACGGCCGTCAACACGAGCATCGCGGTGAGCGGATACAGTAAACTCCAGCCGACACCGAGCACCGACCTTCGATAGCGAACCTTGACGCAGCGAGTTGCGAGAACCGATAGACAGTCGCGATACGCGACGACACGCGCAAGCGGCCGCAGCCGACTTACGCCGCCTTCGTAACCAGTCGCTGCGGCAATACCCATAACGATCTCAGCACCATGAAGTACTCTCTAACAGCACTCTTGCGAACGCGAAGTATTGCAGCGACGATTTTTAGCGACAGTGTAACCGAAAGGCTCACTCGGTATGTCGCCACGCCGATACGGCCGAGTCGACGGCGAATGAATCGCAGCTGGCCGGCATACAATTCCAAGGTCGGCCAGTCGTCGCTGCGCTTGGCCAGCTCGGTACTCGCACCACCTACGTCATCGACTGTGATGTTCTCAGCAACGGCACTGCGATAGCCGCGCCGCGCCAAACGCCAGCAGAGGTCCTCGTCCTCCTCGTAGAAGAAAAACCCCTCGTCGAAGCCACCAACGGCCGCGAACGCGTCTCGGCGCACGACCATCGTAGAAGCACGCACCCATGGGACGACGCGCGGGACGACGCGAGGGACGACGCGCGGTATCAAGGCTCCGTTTGCGTCGCTGGGCCCCGCTGACAGTTGTAGTGCTCGTCGGCGCCGTAGCCCCAGCAGTCCGACAGCGTGATTGAGCGGCGTTAGGAAGCGAAGCCCCGGGTAACGCCTCGTCACATCGTCGCAATGGGCACACGCCGCAACGACCGCCAGCCTTGTATCGGTAGCCAATGCCGAGAGCAGGCGCGCACCACAATCCGGCGTGAGTTGTACGTCCGAATTGAGGAAGAGGACGGCACGCCCACGAGCAATCGCAGCGCCACGGTTCGCCGCCGCCGCAAAACCGCGATTTTCATTCAAATGAACGAGCTGCAGTCCGGGTCCCGGCCAGACCGCCGGCGCCCCCGCGCCGGCCGACCCGTTATCGACAACAATAATTTCGCTGGCAACGTCGCCGAGGCCCTCACGCAGCGAGAGTACGCACGCACGCAAAAGTTCCGGCGTGTTCCAATGAACGATAACAACGCTGACATCAGGCCGCCGGCCGCTCGGCCCGCGCCGGATCTCGCATGACGCTTCGTGATCCACTCGCCCGTTGCCGCCTTGTCTCACTTTCTGCACTTGTCGGTTTGCGCCACGCCTGCGATGCGAACCCGATAGTCCACGCGGCTAAGCCTCCAAGGTACAGGGGCGAAAGCAGAATTAAAATAGGTATCGAACGAGGACGGTAGCGCGCCAGCCAGCGCGCTGAGCGCGCCAAACGGCCGAAAAACAGCATTGGCGCTAGACAGGGGCTTCGGATGAACACCCCACCGGGCATCGGTGCCAGGCGCCGAGCCATCGCTGAGGTACGCCCCAAGCGCAACTGGTGCCGCAACAACGCCCCGAAACCGGGCGGATGATCATGCAGCACCACGACGTCGTGGCTCCGCTCAGTCACCAGACCATGCGCGACCAATAGTCGGCAAAATACGAGATCCTCGCCCGGCCACATGTCGGGAAAACCGCCAACGACATCGAAAGCGCGTCGAGAGCAAAGCAGCGTCGCCGAAGGAACCATCCACTCGGGCACCGACCGGACGCCCGGCTCCGAGTCCTTGAACTCGAGCAGATGCCGCGCCTGACTAATCGAGTCTCTACGGCTCGGGAGGATTGACGCTCCCACACACCCGGCTCCGGTCTCACGCGCCCGCGCGAGCAATCGCGCAACACCGCCTCGAGGCACCGCGCAGTCCGAGTCCACAAAGAGCACGTACTCGGACTGAAGCCCGTAACGTACTCCCAAGTTTCGCGCCGCACCGGCACTAACACGTCGCTGCGGGGTGATCGTGGTTAGTTTCGGATACCGGTGCGCGATGCGAAGCTGTGCAGCGTCGTCGGCCGGCGAGCAGACGACGACGACGTGCTCGATGGTTTCGTGATTGTCGATAAGGAGAGAATCGAGCGTGCGGGCAAGCGTACGCGACGAGGCGAACCCCGGAACTACGGCGGTGACGCCACCTATTCTTCCGACGTCACACGAAGGACTTCGGCTACCGTCGACTCGCCTGCCCTGACCTTGCGCCATCCGTCCTCCCTGAGAGTACGCATCCCCTGCCCGACGGCCAAAGCCCTGAGCTGATCGGCGGATGCTCTTGCGAGGATCTTCTTACGCAGTTCCTCTTCGATTTCGAGAAGCTCGTAGATACCACGGCGCCCGCGGTAGCCTGTGGACGCACATTCGGCGCAGCCGACAGCCTCAAACACCGTCGGATCCGGTTCGGACGGATCATTACCGAGTTCGCCGACGACCTCTCCCCCGGCGGCCATCGGTTGCTTGCACTCCACACAAAGATTGCGGACCAATCGCTGCGCGAGCACACCGAGCAGCGAAGACGCCAGCAGGTAGTCCTCAACCCCCATGTCGAGCAAACGCGAGATAGCTCCCGGAGCATCGTTGGTGTGCAAGGTCGCCAGAACCAAGTGACCAGTGAGGGCGGCTTGGATCGCGATCTCGGCAGTCTCAGCATCACGAATCTCGCCGACCATGATGACGTCGGGATCCTGACGAACAATAGAGCGAAGTCCGCTCGCGAACGTCAGCCCGATCTGCGCGCGCACGTGTATCTGATTGACCCCGCGCAGCTGATATTCGACCGGATCTTCGATCGTGATGATCTTCTTTTCGGGTGAATTGATCTTGTCGAGTGCGCCGTAAAGCGTGGTCGTTTTGCCGGAGCCCGTTGGGCCGGTTACCAACAGCAGGCCGTGCGGTTGCGTAACGAGGTACGTAAACGACGCCAGCGTATCTTCTGGCATTCCCAGCTTAGTGAGGTCCACCGAGATACTGGATCGATCGAGAATACGCATGACGACGCTTTCGCCATAGAGCGTCGGCAGGCTCGATACACGCAGATCAATCTCGCGCCCGACAAGTCGCATCTTGATACGCCCGTCCTGTGGCAACCTTCGCTCGGCGATATTCAGCTTCGCCATCAGCTTGATGCGCGAGATCACCGCGGCGGTCATGCTACGCGGCGGCGCGTCCATGTCGTGCAAAACGCCGTCGATGCGATAGCGAATCCGCATCTCGTTCTCGTACGGCTCCACATGGATGTCAGAGGCGCGCTGCTCGACCGCGCGCGACAACATTTGATTCACCAGTCGAATGACCGGCGCCTCGCTCGCCATATCGCGCAGATGTTCAACGTCTTCCTCGTCGTCCTTGAGGAATTCGATCTCACCGTCGTCGCCGGCCTCACCGGATTCCGAACCACCGAAAATCCCCTCGAAGCGCTCGGCAAGATCACGTGCCCTAACGAGAACGGGAAGCACACGCAGTCCGGTCACGAGTTCGACGTTCTCGATAATCGTCGCGTTACCTGGGTCGGCCATCGCGAGCACGATGACGCCATTTTCGTTCTTGATCGGGAGGATACGCGCGGAGCGCATGTAGTCGACGCCGAGACGGTCGATATTCGGCGGCGAGTCGGGAATGTCGGCCGCCGCGAGTAACTCCGCGCCGTGGAACTCTGCAATAACGGGTAACAGATCGTCCTCGGACATGAAGCCGAGGTCGACAAGCATACGGTCCATACGCTCGCCTTTCTCCATAGAGAAGCGACGGATCTTACGCAGGTCTTCAACCGAGACCTTTCCAGAGGCGAGCACCGCTTGCTCGAACCGATTCACCTCACGCGGCGCCTCACCGGCGTGGGGCTGCGCCTGGTCAAAAGCTTCTCGTACGTTGTCTGTGCCGGTCGTAGCCACGTCTCAATCCGCCAGGCAGCGTTCTAACCGCCGTTCGATTCGAGCGCGCGACTTCTCGACGTCGCGCCCGATGAACACGGCTTGGGTGGGCCCTGCCGCCTCACCCAATTTTATCCAATTCAACTCGTAGCGCCCACAGGTAAAGCTAAAAAGACAGCTCCACTCGTTGTCGGCGACTCTCGCGAATCCTTTCGCACGGTACACACTTCGCGGTAAATCCTCCAGGAAGCGCTCGAATCGGCCAACATCCAGCGCTCGCTCCTCACGGATCACGAAGGCTCCGATGCGGTCTTCATGCAGATGGCCAACGGGGCCTTCAGCCGCTTTCAGGGGGGCCGGAGCCCCACTGAGTGCGCGCATACGGGCCGCCGATGTCCCCAGAATGAGGTCGTTTTCCGGCTTTCCCCTGTCAGCTCGCAGGCGTAGCGCGCGCCGGTTAATGCGTCCGAGTCGGCGCTCGACGGCCGCCGCCTCGCGGTCAGAGACTAGGTCCGTCTTGCTCACGACCAGAAAGTCAGCGGCCTCTATCTGGCGCTTGTTCACCGACGAGGCCTGCAGATGGACGTCGAAATTCGCGGCGTCGACAACAGTGATCACCGCATCGTTCGCCAGACCGGCCTGCTGCACGCGGGCCCGTACAGGGGCAGGATCGGCAAGACCCGTGCATTCGATCAAGATCAGATTGGGATCAACGCGCTCGACCAGCTCCTGCACACCCAAATCGAACCGGTAATCGTCGATCGTGCAGCAGATGCAGCCGCTATTGAGTTCGACAACGTCCTCGACGAATTCCATGCCGGTCACCACACGAGCATCCACCGCAATATCGCCGATCTCGTTCATCACAACAGCGACGCGTTCCCCAGCAAGTGGCCCCTGGAGTAAATGAGAAAGGAGTGTTGTTTTACCACTTCCGAGAAATCCGGAGAGAATATCGACAGCTACCGGTCGCATCGTCAGGAGGGCGGCCGAAGCTCAGCCGCGGGCACCCGCCTGGTCGTGCGAGAGTTGCTCACGCCACCCGGCAAGCAGTTCGCCCAGCGTATCGCGCAGCGCGATTCGCGGCTCCCAACGCGTCTCTGCGTGGATTTTCTCGTACGTCCCGTAAGCACGACTCACTTCGCCCGGACGCAGGCGATCTTTCTGTACTGCCACTTCGGCCGGCACCGAAACTTGCTCGATGAGCAGATCCAGCATCTCGTGGATCGGCGTCAATCGGCCCGAACAAACGTTGTACACCTCGCCGGCCCGTCCCAACTCAAGCAGGTCGACATAGGCACGCACGACATCGCGAACATCCGAGAAGTCACGCTCGGCTCGCAAATCGCCAACTTCAATGCGCGGTTCCCGCAATCCGGCCTCTGCCTTCGCGAGTTGCAGGGCAAAGTCGCTGCACACGTACTGCGACGATTGTCCGGGACCGGTGTGATTGAAAGGTCGCACGCGTACGATGTCTTGCTCACCGCTTCGGTCGATGCATTCTTGTTCAGCCGCGACCTTAGACTTGCCGTAGGAATCCGAAGCACCGAGCACCTGTGTTTCCCGAATCGGCTGCTCCTCTCGTGGCACCGGCCCGTAGACCGCACCCGAGCTTACAAAGAGCATTCGGGCGTCGACTTCACGCGCTCCGTCGAGCACGTTGATTGTACCACCACGGTTCACTGCATCGGTCATTCCCGGATCGGCGTTCGCATCAGGCACGTATGCAACCGCAGCTAAATGGACTACCGTGTCGGGGCGGGAGTCCTTGAATACTTGGATAACGGCATCGCGGTCGCGAATGTCGATGTTGAGAGCGTCAGTACTCCCTTGCGACATGGCAATCATTTCGATTCCGCGGCTCTCGAGTAACTTCGCTAGATGCCTGCCGACAAAGCCGGTGGCACCGGTTACGAGCGTTCGCATCTCTCGGCGCTCCTACTGGCCGACTCGACCGTAGCGGTCTTCCAGCCTTACGACGTCATCTAGTTCCGGCGTCGATACTTCCAGTAACTCGACTTCGACCTTCGCTTCGAATCGATGCCTCAGGCCCGGTGTAATGTGAAACACCTCACCCTCAGTCAACTCCATGACGCTCGGTTCATCGTCACCTCGCGCCACGTGCAGAGTGAGCGCCCCGTGCAGGACATAGATCGTCTCCTCTTTGACCTCGTGGTATTGGAAGCTGAGTGCTTCGCCGGCGTTTATGTGTAGCAACTTCCCGACGTAGCGATCAGCCTTAGCCCAGATGAGCTCGAAGCCCCACGGCTTATCGACCCTTTTTACGGCCGCCTTTGCGAAGGGCGCTTCGCTCACGGGTGAACCCCCTGCCCGGTCGGCTTAGGGTCCGAGTTCGCCAACCTCTGCGCGTACATGCGATCGTAGTACTTCATGTACTCGCCGCTCTTGATGCGCGCCCACCACTCGGGATTGTTCCGGTAGAACTCGATCGTAGCCTGCATGCCTGCATCAAAGCTGACTTGCGGCTCCCAGCCTAACTCCGTGCGCAGAAGAGTGGCATCCAGAGCATAGCGGCGATCGTGCCCGGGACGGTCATCAACGAAGCGCACGAGATCCCACGGCTTACCAAGGATCTCGAGGATGCGCTCGCAGATCTGGCGATTGTTCAACTCACCACCAGCACTCACGTTGTACGCTTTTCCGGTCGCGCCCTTTTCGAGAACGGTACGGATGGCACGACAATGATCCTCTACGTGAATCCAATCACGCACGTTGAGGCCGTCACCGTAGAGCGGAAGTTCGCGACCCTCGAGAGCGTTCGTGATGAACAGCGGGATCAGCTTTTCAGGGAACTGATAGGGGCCGTAGTTGTTGCCGCATCGGGTGATCACAGCGTCCAAACCGAACGTCGTGATATACGCACCCACCAGCAAATCGGCCGACGCCTTTGACGCCGCATACGGGCTCGACGGATCGAGCGGCGTAGTTTCGTAGAAGTAGCCTTCCGGACCCAGGCTGCCGTACACTTCGTCGGTCGACACTTGCAGGTAGCGCAGTTTGCGTGTCTGCGCGGCGCTCATCAGTACGCGCGGGCCCTGAACGTTCGTCTCAACAAAAATTCCCGGATCCGTGATACTACGATCGACGTGCGTCTCAGCGGCAAAATTGAGAACCGCATCGCAGCCCTCAATGGCCTCGTCAACGATCTCTGGGTCGCAAATAGAACCACGAACGAACTTGAACCTGCCGGTCTCTTCGAGCCCGGCGAGATTCTCCAGATTGCCCGCGTAAGTCAGCGCGTCCAGGACGACGACGTCGTCGTTCGTGTCAGCGATCGTTTGACGAACGAAACATGCACCTATGAATCCGGCACCACCTGTAACTAATAGCTTCACCAGCCCGACCTCCAGTAGCCCGTCTCCCCTTTTTCAAGACCTGCAAGGCCGGCACTTCGGAACTGCAATGGCGATGTGCCTACATTCCCGAGTCCAGCCAGCTCGATCCTCAGACGCAATTGCGTCTCATCGGGATTCACACGGCTAGTAACTCCGAGTTCGATCGCCCAGCAATCGCATGCCGACTCTAGCCGGATACCGCCACCCTGTTCGACTGCGCTTCCGGTCTCAACGTCATATCGACCGTTGAAGCCTATGCTGACCCTATCAGTCAAGCCCAAAATAACCCTCCCCTCAATCGACTCGAGATCGTCGAGGTCCGGATCACTCATGCCTCCCACCGCCTCGGCTCTTACGAACCGGTAGACGGCTTCGATCCGCGATTCCGTTGCTCTCTCGTAGGGAAGTTTGAATCCACGGGCCGAGACGGCACTGGTGGCGCCGCTAAGCTCACTCGCTCCTACGTTATAGGATGCCAGACCGGTCACCGAGAAACCGCGAATTGGTCGAAACGCCGCCAAAAAGTCCACGTCGGAAAAATGGTCCTCCAGGACGTCATCGTCGAGATTGTAGCTCTGGCTGATGGAAAATCGGGCCGCCTCGCTCTGGCCGGACGCGCTATGGTCGCGTAGATGAAGGCGGGAAAGTAGTCCGTAGGTCGCTGTCGTACGACCATCGATACGGTCAACACCGTCGAAAAGTGGCATATCCTCTTCGTTAGAGCCGCTCGTGTAGCGAAGGGCTGCGAAAGGCTCGAGAACGTGGTCAACAACCGTCCCCCCATCGGCCGCAGCGCTGTCTGCGGCATCTGCGCTGCCACGGTCGCCAAAACGGTATGACCGAGACAACGTGGTTCGCACATCGAAGCCAGCCTCCAACACGGCTCGCGCCGATGTATCCTCTAGTTCTTCGAGCACGATACTGTTGTCATCGAGCACCTCCTTGTCCTGCATATGATAGGCGGTGATCCGACCACGCGCCCAGGCGTCCGCGCGAATCGGGAACTCGCCCGTCAGATGGCGCCCTACCTCGGCCGTCGCATCGATGCGCTGACCATCGGCGCCGCGACGCCTGACGAATGAACTCAGCGTGCTGTCTAAGACGTAGTCAAAGCCCACGCGCTCACCATCCATGACACCCCAAAGCTCAAGAGGCCGTTGCAACGTCAGGCTATCGGGACGCGTCAACGTGGAGATATCGAGATTCGTGATATCGAGGTCTTGATAGGTAGTGCTACGCACACCCAGATTCGTATTCCCCCGATTGTAGACTGCCCCGAATCGGTTACGAGTGTAGCGCCGCGTTCGCCGCAAGCTCGAGTCGGTAAAGTGGCGATCGCTCGAGTCGATCTCACGCAAGAATAGCTCATCGCTGACTACCAGTGCGTCGCCATATATCCGCGTGTTCGCCCCGACGCGCTGTCGATGCCGAAGAGCGGCACTCGCTCTATTTTCGGGAATATCATACGCATTGAGTGCCGCCTGTTTCACAGCAGCTACTTCGACTTCAGTCGGCTCGCTGCCTCGAATCCCTTCGTGGAAGTAGAGAACACTAATCGCCCCCTCGACGTCCTGACTCGGTCGATAGCGATACTCGGAGTCCAGTCCGACGCGTGCATTTGTTTCCAGGTCGGCCGAGAACGTCAGATCATGGTGCTTGCTGATACCCCAGAAAAAGGGCTGCGAGAAAACAAAACCTCGATCATCAGACAAACCGACCGACGGCAACAACAAGCCGGTCTTGCGCCGATCCATCGTCGGGAAGGCGGCGTAGGGAATGTAAAGAATAGGCACGCCCTTGACGCGGAACGACCCTCCCCGAAGCGTACCGTAACCGTCGAGTTCGATCTCTACCTGTTCGCCGGCCAGTTCCCACTCGGGGCTCTCGCCGTCGACGGTCTGACAAGTCGTATAGTAGCCGTCCTCGAGCGAGTATCGACGGCCCATATGTTTCTCGATGCGCTCGCCGCCGAAACCGCCTGCCCGATTCTTGAAATCGATACTGACATCTTCGAGGATCCCCGTCTCGGTGTCGTAGAATATTTCGCAGCGTTCTGCGCGTAGCCGGAGCTCGGGGGTGTCCAGTACGAGCGCCCCCTCAGACACGACGAGCGACCGTGTTCGATCGACCATCACGGCGTCAGCGGACAGAACGCTATCTTCCCATTTGACGCGGACATTGCCTCTGGCGCTTATGACTTCACCATCGTGCGCGTACGATAGCGTTCCGGCTTCCACTTCCACCCCGCCGCCTGCATCCGCAGTCGACGAGACCGTCGCGAGTGCGATGGTGAGAAATATTCTAGCGGTCGATCGAAACATCTATGTCTTCGGCCGAAGCGGCGATCCCTTCGTATACTTCGCCGACCAGGAATACCGACCCAGTCACCACCACGGTCCCTTCCACACCGGCGAGCCTCGTAGCCTCATTCAATCCCTCCTCGATGCAGGTCGCAACAGTGGGCTGGGACCTCGCCCGTAGATAATCAGCCGCGATCTTGGGATCGAGGGCTCGGGCCTGCTTCACCGGTACGCAGACGACACGATCAAATCGGCCTGAGAGCCGATTAAGCATCTCACGCCAGTCCTTGTCCGCCATTACGCCGTAGACCAACACGCGCGGCTCCGGCGCGTGGATCTCATCGAGCGCCGCCACGAGAGCTGACATCGCGTCCGGATTGTGGCCGGCATCCAGGATGGTAAACGGATCGCGCGTAACCACCTCGAAGCGCCCGGGCCACCGAACACGTGCCAAACCGTTGCCGACTTGTAGATCGCTGACCGGGAACTCTGCCTCTACAGATTTCAGAAGAGCACGAGCCACCGCCGCGTTCTCTAATTGGTGACGACCGGAGAGCGCCACGCCGCGCGCCGGTTCCGCGTCGAAGTCCCGACCGCAAACCTGAAGCCGTATACCGATCTCACCGGCGCGCTCCTCCAGAGCGCCGAGCGCGGCGGCACCGATCGGCCCGACGACCGCCGGCACACCCGGCTTCAGTATTCCCGCCTTCTCCCACGCGACCTTCTCGATCGTGTCGCCGAGATACTCGCCGTGATCCAGGCCGATCGACGTAATCGCGACGCCAATGCTGTCGACGACATTCGTCGCATCCAGACGCCCACCAAGGCCGACCTCCACTACGGCGAGATCGATACCTTTCGAACGAAACTCGATGAACGCGATAAGCGTTGCGATCTCGAAGTAGGTGAGTTCGACATTCGCATCGCGAGCAGCCTCTCGCACACGATCGACGTGGGCTACTACCGCAGATTCAGAAATAAGGTCGCTGCCCACACGAATGCGTTCGCGAAATGTCCGCAAATGGGGCGAGGTGTAAAGACCCGTACAATACCCCGCCTGTTCGAGGATCGAACGAAGCATCGCCGACGTAGAGCCTTTGCCGTTGGTGCCGCCAACGTGAAGGCTCGGGAATGACCGCTCTGGATGTTCGAGCGACTCTAGGACCGGGCCGAGACGCTCGAGCCGAAAATCCATCCCCAGCTTGCCCTGTAAACTATACAGCCAAGAGATGGTCTGCTCGTACGTCACGCTCCGTCGAGCCCACGTCGCAGATCGGCAACAAAGCTTCGCGCTGCTTCCGGCGCTTGCGCTGCGCCGGCTTCGTGCATGAGGCGCACCAGTGCCGATCCCACGACCACCAAATCGGCATACGCACCGACCGTCGCTGCTTGTTCGGCGCAAGAAATGCCGAAACCGACACCAACGGGGAGCCCCACACCATCGCGAACACGCGAGACGAGAGCGTCGATACCCTCCGGCGCGCTCGCACGCGCACCGGTGACTCCCGTTACGGATACAAAGTAGAGAAAGCCGCTCGCTATCTTCTTGACCGCCGCTATACGCGAGTCGTCGCTGGTGGGCGCGAGAAGAAATATACGCTCGATGCCTTCGGCCTTGCATGCTCGCGCCAAGTCTTTGCCTTCTTCCGGGGGGAGGTCGACACAAAGTAGACCGTCTACGCCGGCGGCCTTTGCGTCGGCAGCCAAGCGCTCGTGGCCGTAGCGGAAGAACGGATTATAGTAGCCAAACAGCACGAACGGCACATCCGTGTCTTCACGCAACTTGGCGACGAGGTCGAGAACGCGAGGCAAAGACGATCCAGCCGCGAGTGCCCGTTGACTCGAGCCCTGGATCACCGGTCCGTCGGCGATGGGGTCGGAGAACGGGATCCCCAACTCGATGACATCCGCACCGGCCTCGGCGATCGCCAACACCGCACGCCGGCTGGTCTCCATGTCGGGATCCCCGACCGTCAGGTAGGGAACCAGGCCTGTGCGGCCGGCCTTGGCTAGCCGAGTTAGCGTCTTTTTTAATCGGTTACGCGCCACGTCAGAGTTTCACAGAGAGGTAGTCGGCCACGCTCATCATGTCTTTGTCACCACGGCCCGACAGATTGACTAGTACGACGGCGTCTTTGTCCATACCGGATGCCACGCGCGCAGCCTCCGCTACGGCGTGCGCACTCTCTAGCGCGCAGACAATACCTTCCGTACTCGCCAGTAACTGAAGCGCCTCGATCGCCTCTGAATCGGTAACCGAGCAATAGTCGGCCCTACCCGTCTCATGCAGCCACGCATGTTCGGGGCCGACCCCCGGGTAATCGAGTCCGGGCGCAACCGAGTGCGCCTCACTAATCTGACCGAGCTCGTCTTGGAGCAGAAACGTCTTCTTCCCGTGCAGCACTCCGACCACCCCACGGCTAATCGACGCAGAGTGGCGCCCACCGTCGAATCCTTCGCCGGCCGCCTCGACCCCGATCATCTTTACTTTTTCATCGCCGATGAACGGATAGAACAGACCCATTGCGTTGCTGCCGCCGCCCACGCACGCAATGAGCACGTTGGGGAGTCGATCTTCCGCCTTCAGAATCTGCTTGCGCGCTTCTTTGCCGATCACCGACTGAAAATCGCGCACTATCAGCGGGTAAGGGTGCGGCCCCATCGTCGATCCGACGAGATAGTAGGTCGACGCGATATTGGTCACCCAGTCTCGCATCGCTTCATTGATCGCGTCTTTGAGCGTGCGGCTTCCAGAATCGACCGCCGTGACGTTGGCGCCGAGAAGTTTCATCCGGAAGACGTTGATCGCCTGCCGACGAATGTCTTCCGAGCCCATGAAAACGTCGCAGGTCATGCCCATCAACGCCGTCATGGTCGCCGTTGCGACACCGTGTTGCCCTGCACCGGTCTCGGCGATGATACGCTCCTTGTTCATTCGCCGCGCGAGCAGGCCCTGGCCGAGCGCGTTGTTGATCTTATGCGCGCCGGTGTGGCAGAGATCTTCGCGCTTTAGGTAAATCTTCGCACCACCGACGTGCTCACTCAGGCGGCGTGCGTGGTATAGGGGTGTGGGGCGGCCGGTATACTCGCGGTGCAGACCATCGAGTTCCTTCTTGAACTCAGCGTCGCGGCTCCACTTCTTATACTCACGCTCTAGTTCACCTACCGCCGGCATCAGCGTCTCGGGGACGTACTGGCCCCCGAACTCACCGAAACGTCCTTTGCGGTCAGGCAGAGCGGGCATGATTGATAAACTCCTTCATCAAATTGACGTCCTTGATTCCGGGCCGGGTTTCGACACCGCTGGCCGTGTCCACCCCGAACGGACGGAGTCGTGTTGCTACGTCGCCGACGTTGGCGGGGGTGAGCCCACCGGCAACGATCATCTCTGAGAGGTCCATCAAGACCACCACCTCTTGGTCGAATCGTTCGCCACTGCCTCCGCCACGCGGGCTGTCTAGCAAAATCCTGACAGCGCCGTGCGCCGAAAGGCGTCGCGCCATATCCGCAGCTGCTTCGACCTGAACTCGCTCGCGAACCTGCACCGCGCGAATGACCGGCAGCGACCACCCGATCGAAAGCTCTTCCTTCTCAGAGCCGTGCAACTGGATTCCGCTAACGCCGGTCTGTTCGATCACACGAGCAATAGCCTTGCGCGAGAGGTCCGCAAAAATACCATAGACCGTTGCGCGTGAACCGACCGCCTCTGTGATTTCACGGGCACGATCCAGCCCGCATGCGCGAGGACTCTCGGAAACGAAGTTCAACCCCAAGGCATCTGCACCGGCCTCGAGTGCATCCATCGCATCACTAACACGCGTAATTCCACAGATTTTCGTCCAGATACTCATGCGCTAATTAAGGAAGTGAGCGCTGCTCCCGGCTCGGCAGATACCATGAGCGTTTCACCGATGAGGAATCCCGCCACTCCAAGCCGCTCGAGGTCTGCGAGTTCCGCCGGATCCCGCAGCCCACTTTCAGAGATGACCGTGACGCCTGCAGGCATTGCCGGCATCAAGCGACGGGTGACATCAATGGAGGTCTCGAACGTATTCAAGTTTCGATTGTTTATCCCGATGAGTTGTGCGCCGATCTGCGCTGCCGTCTCTAGTTCGCGCTCGTCATGGACCTCGACAAGTACATCCAGCCCCTGTTCGAGCGCGGTCGCTTGGAGTTCCTCGAGTTCACGAACTTCAAGCGCAGCGACAATCAGGAGTATCGCGTCGGCGCCCGCATCGCGCGCCTCGGCGACTTGATAGTCGTCTATAACAAAGTCCTTGCGCAGCACCGGACAGTCGCAGGCCAAACGGACAGCACGCAGGTCGTCGAGGCTGCCTTGAAAAAATGGGCCGTCGGTCAGTACCGATATGCAGGCGGCCCCCGCACGCTCGTAGTCGCGCGCGTGCTCCGCCGGCTCGTAGTGTTCGCGGATCACGCCCTTGGACGGCGAAGCCTTCTTGATCTCAGCGATGATGCGTCGCGCACCGGGCAGACGAAGTCGTGCCGCGAAGCCACGCCGCTCTCGCGCATACGATTCAGTCGATCGAAGCGCGCTCGCAGAGATACGCGTACGAGCTGCTGCGACCTCTTCACGCTTGGACTCTATAATACGGTCGAGGATCATACGGCCACCCCGCACGAAAAGGTAACAAACGCGTCAAGCGACGCGAGCGCACGACCGTCGTTCACGAGAGTCCGCGCCACGCCGACTCCGTCCGCGAACGAACGCTCAAGGCCGGCCACATAAATCGCGGCACCCGCATTGAGTACGACAGCGTCCGACTTGGGTCCCGCTTCACCGCTCAGTACCGCGCGAATCGCCGCTGCACTCTCGTCGGCGCTGCCTCCGTCGAGATCTCCCGGCGAGCAAAGAGTCACGCCCAACTCTCGTGGATCGATCGTCCAGCGCGTCACCTCGCCGTTGCGCAGTTCGGCAACGTCGGTAGCGCCCGTCGGCGTGATCTCGTCGCTACCGTCACTACCGTGAACCACCATGGCGTGCTCGGCCCCGAGATTCGAAAGCGCCCGAGCTACCGGCTCCAGCCACTGCGCCGAGAACAGTCCGAGAACCTGACGCGTAGCCGATGCCGGGTTCGACAGCGGACCAGTCAGATTGAACAGCGTACGAAATCCGAGTTCTTTGCGCGGGCCGACGACGTGGCGAACCGCCGGATGATAGAGCGGTGCAAACATAAAGGTGATGCCCACCTCAGCGATCGCTCGTGCGGCGTCCTCGGCCGAAAGTTCGATATTCGCGCCCAGGGCTTCAAGAACATCGGCAGCACCCACCTTACCGGAAGCGGCACGATTGCCGTGTTTCGCAACCCGCGCGCCGGCGGCGGCCGCGACAAACGATGCGGCCGTTGAGATATTGAAATAACCGAGTCCGTCTCCGCCCGTGCCACACGTATCGACCAGCGGTCCAGCCGCATCGACCCGCACACAACGCGATCGCATGATGCGAACGGCGGCTACCAGCTCCTCGACGGTTTCCCCCTTCAAATGTAGTGCGGTCAGGAACGATCCGATCTGAGCCGGCGTTGCTTCGCCATCCATGATGAGGGCAACGCTCGCTTCCATCTCGGGCGCGCTCAGATCATCGCCGGCTGCCAGCTTCGCAAGAACTTGCTTCACGACTTCTCTATTTCGGCTGCACGCTCGAGCGCCAGGACGATACCGCGGGCCTTCTGCTCACACTCGGCCTGCTCTCTCTCCGAATCGGAATCCGCGACGATACCTGCGCCGGCCTGCAAATACACCGTGTCATTCTTCACCAGTACTGTGCGAATCGCGATACAAGTATCGAGGTTACCGGAAAAATCGACGTAGCCGACCGCGCCGCCGTAGATGCCCCTACGCGTGAGCTCGAGTTCCTCAATGATTTCCATCGCGCGAATCTTCGGCGCACCACTCAGCGTACCGGCGGGAAAAGTCGCCCGGAATGCATCGAAGCAATCCAAACCATCACGAAGACGACCCGTGACATGAGACACGATATGGTTCACGTGGCTGTACTTCTCGATCGTCATTTGCTCGGCGACTTTCACACTACCGACTTCCGCGACACGCCCGATGTCGTTGCGACCAAGATCGAGGAGCATGATATGCTCCGCCTGCTCTTTCGGATCAGCGAGCAGAGTTTCTACCAGGACTCGATCCTCTTCCGCGTCGGCACCACGCCGGATAGTTCCAGCGATCGGCCTCACGCAGACCTCACGCGCATCGACCTTGACCATGACCTCGGGAGAAGCCCCGACAACGATCTCCGTCTCCAAGTCCAGGTAGAACATGTAGGGCGACGGATTGATGGTGCGCAGCGCTCGATAGATTGAAAACGGATGGCTCGCCAACGGTTGCGAGAAGCGTTGTGAGACCACTACCTGGATGATATCGCCGGCCCTAATGTACTCACGCGCCGTCTCCACGGCCTGGCCATACTCTTGCCGTGTTAGATTGGACTGAGGCGTTTCGAATGCGTGTGCATCAGAACTTGGCGGTGAAGGCGCTGCCTCAGCCAAGCGTTTCGATGTGGCACGTACACGCTCGCTCGCCACTTGATACGCTGTATTGAGGTCGGCTCCCGACTCGAGGTGTGCCAGGCTGACAACCTTCATCGTGTGCAGCACGTTGTCGAAAAGAATGAAATTGTCGGCGATCACACCGGCGATGTCGGCCACATCGAGGTCGTCTACGGTATCGACCGGAAGGCGCTCAACGTGCCGGACGAGGTCGTAGGACAAGTAGCCAACGAAACCGCCCGCAAATCGAGACAGCCCATCCACGTTCGGCTGCTCGAACGGTGCCAGCACCTCGGCCAGAGCAGCGAGCGGATCGCCCTCGATGACCTCAACGCGGCCGTCGCGATGCCGGACCTCGAGTTTGCCGCCACGCCCACGCAGTATCATCAACGGGTCGGTGCCGAGCACGCTGTAACGCCCCCAGCGATCGCCGCCTTCCACGCTCTCGAGAAGGAACCCCTGGCCGCCTTTATGGAGCTTTAGGAAGGCCGAAACCGGCGTATCCAGATCTGCCGCGATCTCCCGATAGACCGGGATCGTGTTGGCCGATTCGGCCAGCCGCGTGAATTCTTCCAAAGACGGATTCATCGTGTTCGCACCCGAGACCGGATCGACCACGAGGCCGGCGCGTCAGCGGTAGCGGCTAACGTACGCCTGCTGAAGACCCTGATTCCTGAGGCGAGTCTCCATAACCTGGGCCGATTCCAGGTCGTCATATATGCCAATTCGGACACGATACCAGTTGCCGCTTGCATCCTCGACCTCCGAAACGAACGCGCCAATGCGCTGCTTCTTCAGAGCCACGGCCAGATCTTCGGCCTCGGTCTTATTGCGTGTAGCGAGCACCTGGACCGTATAGGGAACGGCGGGCACTGCGGGCGGAGCATCGGCCCCGGTATCCCCGTCGTGCGCAGCAGGCGGCTCATTGACCGGCTTCAGCCGAGGCAATGCTTCGGGGAGCGCGCCCGCAGTCTCGAGCGCCTGCGCCACCGTCGAATCCATCACTGCAGGCTCTTTCTTAGAAGCCGCTGCTTCAGGCACCTCTTCTACCGCCGGCACGTGGGCCGCCATCGGGCCTCTCGATACCGCAACGACCTTGGGCGGCTCAGAGACTGGAATTCGTGCGACCTGGTCATCGATTCCGGCGTGGTGTGTCGGCAAGCCGCGGCCGAGGTAGATTCCGAACAGGAAGATCGCACCCGACGCAGCGACTACACAAACAGCCAGCAGGCCGAGTTGAATCCCGGTAAATTCGGTCGTCCCTCTTTGTCGACGCGCCATCGCTAGTTCGGCCTACATGCGCTCGGGAGCACTCACACCAACCAACCGCAGTGCCCTACCGACGACCTGCTGAACTGCCTCGACCAGCAGCAATCGGCCGGCCGTGAGCTCTGCATCGTCGGTGACGCACTTGTGACGAGTATAGAACCGGTGGAACTCGCCCGCGAGTCGTTGGACATAAAAGACGACACGGTGGGGCTCATAAGCGCTGGCAGCCCCTTCAACGACTCCAGGAAACTCATCTAGGACCCGAATCAGCGCGATCTCATCTGCGTTGCCCAGAGCTGCCGCGACCTCAGCCGACGGCCTCGGCACCCGAACCCCCTTCGCCTCGGCCTGCCGAAATATTCCGGCGATGCGTGTATGGGCGTACTGGACGTAGAATACGGGATTCTCGGCAGTCTGTCGTCGTGCCAGTTCCATATCGAACTCGAGTTGCGCGTCGGCCTTACGCATCAAGAAAAAGAAGCGCGCAAGATCGGCCCCCACCTCATCGACCACTTGGCGTAGTTCGACAAACTCGCCGGAGCGCTTGCCCATGCGCACCGGTTCTCCGTCCCTCGTCAGGTTGACGATCTGTACGAGAAGTACGCGGAAATGCTTCGAGTCCAGCCCCAGTGCGTCCAGCGCAGCTGAGACGCGCTGGATGTAGCCGTGATGATCGGCACCCCAAACATCAATGATCTCGTCGTAGCCGCGCTCGAATTTGCTCTTGTGGTACCCGATATCGCTCGCGAAGTACGTCAGCTCGCCGCTGCTTTTGACGATCGCCCGGTCTTTGTCGTCGCCGAAGCCTGTCGACCGGAACCACAGCGCACCATCTTTCTCGTAGAGATGCTGCGTCTTCTTGAGTTCATCGATCGCGGCGACGACGGTGCCGTCTTCGCGTAAGCCCTTCTCGCTCGTAAAGCGGTCGAATTGAATCCCAAACTGGGCAAGATCATCGCGAATCCGGTCTAGTAGCTCGTCTCCACCGAATGCGCTTGCGGCGGCTACCCCGGCGTCTTCCGGTTCGTCGGCCCACTGATCGCCGTCACGATCGCGCCACGCCGTCGCAACTTCAATGATATAGTCGCCTGGATAACCCTCTTCCGGAAACTCGCAGTCGCGTCCGCATAGCTCTAGATAGCGAGCTCGGATAGAACGCCCGAGCATTTCCATCTGCCCCCCGGCGTCATTCACATAGTACTCACGGTCGACGTCGTAGCCGGCCGCTTCGAGCACGCGTGCCAGCGCATCACCAACAACCGCACCACGGCCGTGGCCGATGTGCAGAGGACCGGTGGGGTTGGCAGAGACGAACTCAACCTGCACGCGACGACCTTTTCCAAGGCTCGAGGAGCCGAAACGTTCCCCCGCCTCTAGAATTTCCAGAAGCCGCGCCCGCCAGGCGTCGTCGCTGAACGTAAAATTGATAAAGCCGGGGCCGGCGATTTCCACCGCGCTAAGTAGATCAGAGTCCTCGAGACGTTCGCAGATTGCCTCGGCGATCGCGCGGGGCGCCATCCGAGCCGGCTTGGCGAGCGACATCGCAACATTGCTCGCCAGATCGCCATGGCCGGTATCGCGAGGAACCTCGAGATGTGGAACAGGAATGCGTTCGAGAGACAGCGCCCCATCGGCGCATGCCTTCTCGAGAGCTCGAGAGATGAGACCTCGGAGAGCGTCTTTCATGAGCGCAAGGACCGGGCGAGGCCGCTATGAGCCGTCACGGCCGCAGGCTCGGCGATGGGCAGCGCTCGAAGTACGTCGCTACTCCGCTGCCGTCTCGGTTGCCTCTTCAGCGCCGACCTGAGCCGGAAGCTCGGTGAGTTCAATAATCGACATCGGGGCGTTGTCGCCGCGACGATTGCCGACCTTGATGATGCGCGTGTAACCACCGGGACGATTCGCAAAACGCGGCGCAACCTCGTCGAACAGCTGGCTAAGCGCCTTATCGGTCTGGAGAAACCGACGAGCACGCCGACGCGCAGCAACCGTGCGACGCTTGCCGAGAGTAATCATCTTGTCGGCAACACGTCTGAGTTCCTTGGCCTTGGCGTCGGTCGTCTGAATACGACCGTTTTCGATCAACGAGGTTACCATATTGCGCAGCATCGCACGACGGTGCGATGCTGTACGCGACAGCTGGCGACCCGACTTAAGGTGACGCATGGTCTAGTACTTCTCCTGCTCCAAACGCATTCGATCAAGCGTTTCACGATCCGGGAAGCTCGTGAGCTTCATCCCCAGGCCGAGACTCATCTCGGAAAGCAGCTCCTTAATCTCGAGGAGCGACTTACGACCAAAGTTCTTCGTCTTGAGCATTTCCGCTTCGCTACGCTGAACCAGCTCACCGATATACTTGATGTCTGCGTTCTGCAGACAGTTGGCGGAGCGGACCGAGAGCTCCAGCTCGTCAACGCAGCGAAACAGGTTCTCGTTGAGCGGTTCGGCCTCGGGCTCAGCAATAGCCTCTTGCGATTCAATCTCGTCAACGTCGAAATTGATCAGCACCGAGAGTTGGTCCTGTAAGACACGCGCAGCAATCCCCAGCGCGTCGTCGGGACGCAAACTGCTGTCGGTCCAGATCTCCAGCGTCAGGCGGTCGTAGTCGGTTCGCTGACCGACGCGCGCGCTCGAAACGTTGAAGTTGACCTTACGCACCGGCGAGAAAACCGCGTCCATGGCGACCATGCCGACCGGAGCGTCTTCGTCACGGTTACGGTCAGCGACGACGTAACCGCTTCCGCGCTTCGCGACGACTTCCATCCGGAGCGTG
>Ga0315336_1001585_pt1 | contig 42124 bp, 35 predicted proteins | sample ASW5metaG_FD_204512 | JGI IMG/M metagenome (GOLD analysis project Ga0315336, IMG submission 204512) | Ammonia-oxidizing marine archaeal communities from Monterey Bay, California, United States - ASW #5 | ecosystem: Environmental > Aquatic > Marine > Intertidal zone | place: USA: California... | reverse complement strand
ACTAATAACTCGATCGGCTTGATTACAATAATCGTACAGAGAAAAGTTTTATACTTATTAGTTTCCTGGTGACAATAGCAACAGATAAACACCCGATCCCATCCCGAACTCGACCGTGAAAGCTGTTAGCGCCGATGGTACTTTGTCTTAAGACATGGAAGAGTAGGTCGTTGCCAGGATTTTTTTTCTTTAATAATATTTTAATTTCAATATTAATTATAATAGATGTTTTCAATAGTAGTACCAATCTACAATGAAGAAAAAAATATTGAAAATTTGATTAATGAAATTTTAAATTCTTTAAAAAATTATAGTAATTATGAGATTATTTTAGTTAACGATTGTAGTATTGATGGGAGTTTGGAAAAAATCAATACTTTAAATAAAAAAAAAATTGTAATAATTAATAATCCTAAAAATTTAGGTCAAAGTTTTTCTATTCACAAAGGCGTTCAATCCGCTTGCTTTGAAACAATAGTAACAATCGATGGGGATGGTCAAAATAATCCAAGAGACATACCTGTTCTTTTAAAGTTATTTAATTCAGATAAAAAAATTAGTATGGTTGGGGGAATAAGAAAAAAACGTAAGGATAATTTTATTAAAATTATTTCATCAAAAATAGCAAACCTAGTTAGATCTACAATTTTAAATGATGATTGTGTTGATACAGGTTGTTCTTTAAAGGTTTTTAAAAGAGATATTTTTCTCCAATTTCCATATTTTGATGGTATTCATAGATTCTTACCTGCTCTATTTAAAGGTTATGGATATAAAACATTTTTTATAAAAGTTGATCATAGACAAAGAAAGTATGGTTCTTCAAAATATGGTACAATTAATCGATTATTTAAAGGAATATACGATATGATTAAAGTAATGAATATTATCAAAAATAAAAAATGATATGTATTATATTTTAGATTTATTAGGGTTGAACAATCTTAGTTTTAATGAATTTCTTTGGGTTTCATTTGGAACATTAGGACAGTTAATTTTTTTTAGTAGATGGATTATTCAATGGTTTTTTTCAGAAAAATTTAAGTCTAGCGTAATACCAGTCGCTTTTTGGTGGTGTAGTTTGATAGGGGGTATTATAACAATTATTTATGCAAAACATATTGGTAGTTTTCCTTTTATGTTAGCTCAAGCTATAGGTATAATAGTCTATTCAAGAAATTTATTTTTAATATATAAGAGAAAAAATGAAAAAAATTGAGAATTACATACATGGATCTGTAATTAGTTATTCTTCAAAATTTCTAAGTGTTGAAGATCCATCAACTGGCGAAAAAATTGCCAATGTTGTTATGTCGTCAAATAAGGATTTTAATAGAGTTGTTGAAAGCTCAGAGAAAGCGTTTAATGAATGGTCCACTTTTACTCCTCTTAAAAGATCAAGAATTTTATCAAAGTTTAAAGAAAACATTGAAAAAAATATTGAGAATTTAGCAAAGTTAGTATCTCAAGAGCATGGAAAAACATTAGATGACTCAAAAGGATCTGTAATCAGAGGATTAGAGGTTGTAGAATTTTCTTGTGGCATACCTCATTTATTAAAAGGTGATTTTTCTCAAAATGTCGGCTCTAATATTGATTCCTGGTCAGTTAGACAACCTATAGGAATCACAGCTGGAATAACTCCGTTTAATTTTCCCGCAATGGTTCCAATGTGGATGTTCCCAATTTCTATAGCTTGTGGCAATAGTTTTATTCTTAAACCTTCAGAAAAAGATCCTTCATGTAGTTTAAAATTAGCTGAATTGTTTTCTGATGCAGGGTTACCAGACGGGGTATTTAATGTAATTAATGGCGATAAAGAAGTTGTAAATATGATTTTAGAGAATAATAAAATTTCATCTCTTAGTTTTGTTGGTTCAACTCCTGTAGCTAAATATATATATGAAAAAGCAGCTTCTAATGGGAAAAGAGTACAAGCATTAGGTGGTGCAAAAAATCACCTTGTGGTGATGCCTGATGCAAATCTTGATCAAGCAGTCGATGGGATTATGGGAGCTGCATATGGCTCAGCAGGAGAAAGATGTATGGCTGTTTCAGTAGCTGTTGCAGTTGGCGAAATAGCTTCAGATTTAGTAAAAAAAATAAGTGACAAAGCACAAACATTAAAAGTTGCTCCATGGACTGATTCAAATTCTGATATGGGTCCTGTAATATCTAAAGAGCATAAAACAAAAATCGAAGATTATATTTCAATTGGCGAAAAAGAAGGTGCTAAACTGATTTTAGATGGAAGAGATTGTAATATTCAAGGATATGAAAATGGTTATTTTATTGGACCAACATTATTTGATGAAGTTTCTAAAGATATGAAAATTTATAAAGATGAAATATTTGGTCCTGTTTTATCAGTGGTTAGGGCTAATAATTATGAAGAGGCATTAAAACTAGTAAATGATCATACATATGGAAATGGTACAAGCATCTACACCTCAGATGGAGAAGTTTCGCGTCATTTTACAACTAATTGTAAAATTGGAATGGTAGGTATAAATGTACCCATACCTGTTCCTATGGCATTTCATAGCTTTGGAGGATGGAAGCAATCTCTATTTGGCGATTACGCAATGCACGGAGAAGAAGGAATTAAGTTTTTTACAAAATTAAAAACAATAACAAGTAGATGGCCAAAAAGTATTCAATCTGGGCCTGAGTTTAAAATGCCAACAAATTAAAATGAAAATAGGTTTTATAGGCATCGGAAAGTTGGGAAAAGATGTAGCTGAAGTGATCAATGAAAAACATGATGTAATTGGCTATGATATTAGAACTAACATAAATACTAATATCAAACTTACAAACAGTTTAAAGGAAGCTTGCCTTGATAAAGATATAGTATTTGTAGCTGTTCCAACACCTCATCACAGTGACTATGATGGTAGATTTCCAACAAGTCACCTAAGTCCGAAAGATTTTGATTATTCTATAGTTAAAAAAGTTGTTAAAGAAATTGATATACATCTAAGCAAAGATACGATTATGTGTCTAATATCTACTGTTTTACCTGGAACAGTAAGAAGAGAAATCAAACCATTAATAAAGAATTCTCGATTTATTTATAATCCATATTTAATTGCACAGGGTACTGTTAAGTGGGATATGAAGAATCCAGAAATGATTATTTTAGGCACTGAAGATAGAGAGGAGACAGATCTTGTTAAACAGATGATATCTTTTTATAAGAGTTTTATTGATGACAAAGAAATCAGAATTGAATTAGGAACATGGGAAGAGGCTGAAAGTATCAAGATTTTTTACAATACATTCATTACAGCAAAATTGTGTTTGGTAAATATGATTCAGGATGCTGCAGAAAAAATTGGAAATATTAATGTTGATGTAGTCACCAATGCTTTAAAGAATTCTAAAATGAGAATTATGGGACCTAGTTATATGAAAGCTGGTTTTGGAGATGGAGGAGGCTGTCATCCAAGAGATAATATAGCATTAAGATGGCTAGCTGATAAATATGATTTTGGTTATGATTTTTTTTCTTCAATTATGTATATCAGAGAAATGCAAGCGAAAAATATGGCAAAAGAGTGTGTAAAGCATAAAAATGACGTTGTAATAATAGGAAAATCTTTTAAGCCTGGATTAAGGAATCAAGAAGAAGGAAGCCCTTCAATCTTAGTAGGACATTATGTTAACGAAATTAATAAAAATATAAATGTTTTTTATGAAGAACCACCTAATATAAATGATCCCTATACATATTTAATACATAATAATTTGGATGTTAATAAAATTAATTTTAATAAAAATAGTGTTATAATTGACCCTTATAGAAGTTATCAGTCTAAAAGATCAGATTTAAGAATTGTTCATTATGGAAATTCAAGAAATTCTTAACTTGTTTTTGATAATACATAAAACGAATTCATAAGAATAAAGAATTAAATCTTTTATTTTTATTGTACTTTTGCCAGAAGATCTTTCAATATAGGTACAAGGTATTTCAGAAATAACAAAATTATTTAAATGAAAAAATAGAATATTATCTAGATGTTGAATAGGACTATTATAAATTTTAGTTTTAGAATCTAACAAACTTTTAATGGCATTTCTTTTATAAAATCTAAATGAGTTACTATAGTCACTTATTTTATTTGTAAAAATTATTTTGCATAACAGGGTATAAAAGAAACTTAATGATTTTCTGAAATTACTTCTGCCCAAAACAATAGAATTAATTTTATATTTAGAAGAAATAACAATATCACAATTAGTTTCATTCATAACTTTAATTGCAGATAATATTTCTTTTGGATCATGCGCTAAGTCAGCATCAAGATCCACAATAATATCTGATTTAGTATTATTTATTATCCATTTAAAACCCAGCCATGAGGCTTTACATCTTGAAGATGAATTATTATTTTTATCACCTCTTATAATTTTAATATAATTAATATTAAAATATTTAATGATTTCATCATAAGTAGATGAATCTTTAGTATCATCAACAAAACATATAAAATAATCTAAATTTTTTAGTTCTAAAGAAATTTTTTTCCAAAGATTATATATTGCTTTTTTTTCATTATATGTTGGTATTACTATTCCTACCTTCATTTTTAATAATTGATTTTTAACATAGTTATTGTATTAAATTTGAATTTTTCTGCGTTATATCTGGTAGATATTGTCGAATGAAGGTCAAATAAATAACCATCTATAAACCATTTATTCTCACGTTCTACGTAGATAATATAATTAGGTTTTTTTATTTCAAACTGTTTTAAAACAAGATTTACGCATGATTGGCTGTATTTGTTGCAGTTGACATGGTCATACATGGATAGAGGATCCACTGAGTGTGTATTTCGATGCAAATTGATGTAAAATAATTGCTTATTTAGAATAAAATAAGATTGATTATTAATTATAGAATTAATTTCATTAAAGTATTTTATTAAATCTAAATTTGATTGATATCTATCAATGTTATCATTGAAAGTTTTTTTATCATATAATTCAAAATTACTTAGAGTATTAATACTATCAACATTTATGAATTTGTTATTAATTAAAAGTAATAAAAAAACTAAATTTAGTAATAAAATTTTAAAATATTTTAAAGAAATGTTATAATTTGATGAATAAAGTGCACCAGAAATTATACCTGTTAAAAAGTATTTATTAGCAAAGCCTTGGCCTGAAATCGAAAATAAAGCAAAGTGACTCAATATTAAAAAAATTAGAAAGTAGTTTTTGTTTTTTTTAAAAATTAAAATTACTAAAAGTAAAATCATTAAAAAAGAATATAATGAAGATAAAATAGCTCCATAATTTAGATTAAGATTTCCAGATAAAATTTCTTTAAAATTAAATAATAATAATTTTAAATCTAAATCAAAAGGATTTGTGAATATTGTAATTAAATTTGAATTTTTATAATATTTAGAATAAATCATTCCAACTTCAAATACCTGTTTATAATATTCACTCCAATTATTAGAAAATATGAAATATAAAAAAAATAAAAAAATTATTAAAGAAAAAATAAATAGATAATAATAAGATTTAAAATTTTTTTTATTTACAAAAATAAAATATATAAATATTAGCAAAATTGCAGGAATGCCAATGCTTATTTTTGCAAAAAATAAAAAATTTAAAATAAGACTTAATAACAGTAAGTTTAAAATTGATTTATTAGATATATCTACAAGAAGTATACCCGTAAGAAAAAAAACTATTATAAAATGCTCAAAGTAAATTCCACCCATCAGTGAAAGAAAGAAGCAAGAAGAAATAAAAGCAAAATACAATGCAGTTAAATTATCTTTAAACTTATTTGAAATAATTAAAAAAATTAATAAAAAATAAAAAGAATTTAATAAAATAGAAATAAAAAAATGTGCAACTGTTTTATTTTCAATGAATATAGCTAAATAATAATACAGTATTGGTATTAGAAAACCTTCAGGTACGAAAAAATCATCAAGTATTTTTAAGCCTCCCTGTTGTTTCAAAGCAATATTAATAAAAGTTGATATATCAAGCGAAAATCCTTGAAGTAGAGAAACGAATAATACGAAATTAGAAAATGTTAATAAAAATATAAATAACAATATGAATTTATATTTAATTTGTTTATATTTTTTTTCCATTGTTTATTAAAAAATAAAAAATGAATATCAGATACAGTATATTAATACCATGCTTTAATGAAAATTTTACTATTAATCAATTAGTTGAAAAAATAATAAATGTAGGATTAGATAATTACGAAATAATTATTGTAGATGATCATTCAACTGATGGTACTTTAGAAATTTTAAAGGAGTTAGAGCCTAAATATAGTTTTCTAAAAGTTGTTTACTTAAACAAAAATCAAGGAAAGGGAAATGCTATAAATATTGCTTTTAAAGAATCTAAAGGCGAAGTAATCATTATACAAGACGCTGATTTAGAGTATGAACCAAAAGATTATAAGAAATTATTAAATCCGATAGAAAATAATTTAGCAGATGTTGTTTATGGATCAAGGTTTCTAGGAAATGAAGTAAGAGTTCTATATTATTGGCATCGAGTTGCAAATTTTCTTCTTACAACTTTATCTAATGTCCTTACTAATTTAAATATGACAGATATGGAAACTTGTTATAAAGTTTTTAAAAGAGAAATTTTAGAAAAAATAAATATTACTGAAAAAAGATTTGGAATTGAGCCAGAAATAACTGCTAAAATTTCAAAATTAAAAATACGAATATATGAAGTTGGAATATCATATCATGGAAGAACATACGAAGAGGGTAAAAAAATTGGTTTTAGAGATGGTTTAAGAGCAATATATTGCATATTAAAATATAATTTATTTGTCACTAAATGACATATTTGGATTTTATTGTAGATCCCCCATTTAATTCATTAATTTCTTTGTTAATTTTGTTTAGTGTTTTTGGTTTATATAAATTAGCTAATGATTATTTCAAAATTTCATTAATTGAATTTTTTTCATTGTCCTTAATTTTCTTTTATTATTTTAGTATTCTCTTCATAATTTCCAAACCTTATATTTTCTTTGATTTGAAAATCTTATTATATTGTTTTTTTATCTTTCCTATTTTTTTTTTTTATAAAAAGATAAATTTCAATTTTTTAAATAATTTTAATTTTTTATATTTATTTTTTTTGTTTATAATTTTATTGGTTTTGATCAACTCAATGATTACACCTCTAGATGCCGACTCCTTTAAATATCATTTATCATATCCATTTAACGCTTTAAAAAATAATTCTTTTTTAATTAATAAATATTGGTTTCATGCTCATTTGATTGGAACAGGAGAATTTATAAATCTTTTTGGATTAATATTTAGAGTAGATAATTTTGTTTCAATTCTTAATTTTGTATTCTTATTAATAATATTAAAATTTTTTATAAGTAAAGAAATTCAAAAAAGTAAACTAAAAATAATTCTTGTTTGTTTATTGTTAATTTCCCCAACATGCATATATTCTATGATATCTACTCAAAAATTCCAATTCATATCAGCAATTATAATAGCTTTTTGCATAATAAATGCATCTTTTAATGATAATAAATTTTCAAATAAACACATATTTGTTTTACATTTAATATTTTATTTCGCATGTGCTTCAAAATATTTTTATTATCTATTTATTCCATTTTTATCAGTTATTTTTTTAATTAGATATTACGAAGGTGAAAAAAATTTAACAATTAAAAATTTATTTTTTATTAGCTTTCTGTCCTTTCTGATAGTTTTTTTTCCTATATTTTATATAAAATATTTATATCTAGGCAATCCTATATCACCAATTTTCACAAATATTGATAATACTCTTTTATCTTTTTGGTACCTAGATCAAAGTAATTTTGATAGATTTAATATAAAAGCTTTATTAAGTTTATTTTTCCCAGTATCCTTAAAAGTACTAACTAGTTCTCTTGGAGTTGGATTATTTTTGATTTTTTTAAATTATGGTAAAGTATATAATTATAAAAAAATAATTTTAATTTATATTTTTTTATTAATACATTTAATTTTTTTTCAATTTAATGGTCGCTCCTTTTTTTCTGCATACTTGGTCTTTATTTATTTATTTATTAACTCAAAATATATTCAATTAATTAATAATAGAAACATATTTGTTTTTCTACCCCAGGCTATAATAAGTTTATTTATATTTATATATAGTATTTTTTTGTATTATCCTTCGATTATAGATAATCAAAAAAGAAATGAAGTATTAAGTAAATATGGCTTTGAATATTCTGCTTTTAATGAAATTAATAAAAATATTAAAAATAATTCAAAAACAATATTACTTATGACTTCTAATATTTTTTTTAATGAAAAGTTTATTTCTTTCGAGCCTTTTGTATCTTATGAATCTAAAAAACCTGCAGGAAAAAATGAAATTAATAAAATATTTATGACAGAATTACCAGATTACATTATATATTCTAAAAATAGCACAATGCATTTAAATAATACATTCGCCTGTTACATTGACAAGGAAATACATACTACTAAAAATATTAAAATCTCTTCAAGAAACCCTTTTAACAACAAATACGATCAATATATTATTTATAAATTAAAGAAGGATTTTAATTGCTGATTTTACACAAATTTATTTTGTTTTGATAATTTCTATCTATTTGTTGATTTAATTTTTTTATATTATTTTTATTAATATTCACTATTTTGCAATTAAAATTAGATATGTAGTTATTTGATGCACTTGTTGAAATCAAACTTATTACGTTATTTACTTTTATTTCATAAAAATCAATATAATTAAAAAAAGTTGATTCATTGATATCATAAAATAAATTTTTTGTGTCGGGTTTAATATCATCAATTAAATATATCCAGGGAGCACTTCCTATTACAAGAAGAGAATTGTTATTCTTAAAACTAAATTTATTAAATATTTCAGAAAATTCTTCATAAACATCACGCTTTTCTTCTGAAACATATCTATCGCCAAATCTAGTAATTATTTGATGTTTTAGACCAAATAAATTGTCTGTTCTGTAACTTTTATTTATTGAGACATATGAGATTGATATCAAAATTATTGTACATAAAATTCTAGCAATATTCTTATAATTGTTATTTTGCGAGTATAAATGAATAAGAAAAAAAGGCAAAGCCGACACAACTGGTAAATCTATTTTTGCAAGAGAATTACCACTTATAAAACTTTGAACTATTAGAAAATAAATTGAACAGTCTGATATAACGAAAATATCTTTATTTTTTTTATCTTTATTATTAATAGCTAACAAAGTAAATAAGAGAATAAATATATATATAAAATAATAATTATAATACTTAGTCTGTAATATTAAAATAGAGCTTAAAATAAAAAATAAAATTAAAATATATAAAAAATAATTTTTAATTTCATATAATTTATAAAAATAATTATTAATTTTATTTTGTCTTATTAAAAAATAAAAGATTGTTAATAAAATAAGAAAACCTAATTGTTTAGGCCTTTCTAAGATTTTAAAATTACTCATCTCTGAACTTTGATTTAATGATACGAGTAAGTCATTTATATTAATAATATTAAAGTAAAAAACTATTGAGGATAAAAGGATTGCAATTATTACAGTAAATATAAAATAATTGATTAATTGCTGTCTACTTTCTAAGTTTGTTAATGCAATTATAAAGAATAAAATTCCTAATGCTGGATTACCGAGTCCTATAAAGAAATTAATTAATATTAAATAAGTTATGTTAATATTATTATGGAAATATTTTAATATAAAAAAATATAATAATCCTAAAATTACTATATTGTCATAGTATAGCGAAAAAAAATGTTTTAATAAACTTATTGGTATGATTAAAAAAGCTAATATTATAAATAAATTTTTGTTTTGTATTGATTTTAAGAAAGCATACATACCTATTAAGAATAAAAATAAATAAATTATTTTTGTTAAGATAATTAAATTTGTTTCAAGAAAAATTGGATCAATTAAATAAAATATCTTTAAAATAGGGTATACAATAAAAAGAAAAGTTTGATGAATATTAAAATCAATCCCATAGATATTATTATCTCTAATTAAATAAAATAATTTGATATAATTCTGAGCTTCATCGGTAAAGTCAAAGTCGGTAAAAATACGAAAAGTGAATACAAAAAATATTAAAATTATTAGTGTGAAATATGCAATATTGCAAAAAAGATTTCTATGCTTTAAATAAAGTTTAAACATAAGATTTTCTTATAAACCAAACTAAGCTATTTTATAATGGATAAAAATAATAATACTTTTTGGGATCAGCATCCTTGCGGTAATTTAAGTAATGATAAATACAAAAATATAGAATACAGAAAAAAAAAAGAGCCTTTTTTAAAAGATTTAATTTATAGTCTTAATTTCAAAAATGAAACAAATTTTCTTGAAATTGGTTGCGGTCAAGGTTTGGAAGCATTTTATTTAATAAAAATTTTAAATTCAACTAATTCTAAATATTATGGGATTGATGTTTCTTCAAAAAGTATAATTGAGGCAGATAAATTGTTTAAAATGGCAAATTTAGAAAAATATGAACTTCATTCTATGGATGCTAATGATTTATCTAGGTTGTTTCAAGATTCATATTTTGATTTCATATTTTCATTTGGGGTTCTGCATCATACAGAAGCTACTTTTGATATAATTAATAATGTAGTATTCAAAATATTAAAAGGAAATTCTAGTTCAATGATTTTTTTATATAATAAACATTCTCCTAAGGTTTTTGTGGCTTTGTTATTAAGAAGATTTAGTAATCTAATTGATAAATTATTTAAAAAAGAAAATTATATATATAATTTTTTAAAAAATAATCTGAGTAATTACTTAAAAGATACTATGTTATATGAATGTTTTGGAGTTCCTATACTAAAGGCTTATACTAAAAAAGAAATATATAATTTTATTGATCAAAATAAATTTAATGTTGAAGTGCGAAAATACGATAATAAAAAAATATTTAAAAATTTTCTTCCTTATATGCATCAAATAATTTTAACATCTAAAAAATGACAAAATATAGTATTCCATTAGTTAATCTAGAGAGAATGCATTCTCAAATTAAATCAGACATTATTAATATTATTTCAGAAATTATTGATTCAAATAATTTTTTAAAACATCAAGCTATAGTTGATATGGAAGATACGTTTTCAAAAATTAATCAATCAAAATATACTATAGGGTGCTCAAGTGGAACTACAGCTTTAACACTTTGCTTAAAAGCCTGTGGTATAGGAGGAGGCGATGAAGTAATAGTTACTTCTAATACTTTTTTTGCAACTGCAGAATCAATTTTTCATGTAAATGCTAAACCAGTTTTTTGTGACGTAACAGAAGAAGATTTAAATATAGATTCAGGATTGATCGAAAACTTAATTAATAATAATACTAAAGCAATTATACCTGTACATATATATGGAAAGCCATCTAAATTAGATAAAATAAGTCAAATATGTAAGAAACATAATCTTATCTTAATTGAAGATTGTGCGCAATCTCATTTTGCTGAATACAATGATATTAAAGTTGGAAATTTTGGCATTGCTTCAGCTTTTAGTTTTTATCCCGGTAAGAATTTAGGCGCAATGGGTGATGCAGGGTGTATAACAACAAACGATGCAAATTTGTATAGAGATTTAATAAAACTTAGAGACCATGGCAGATCTAGTAAATATGAACATACTGCAATTGGATATAATTATAGAATTGATTCGATCCAAAGTGCAATAATAAATTATAAATTAAAACATATATTAGAATGGAATGAAAAAAGAATTAATTTAGCAAAAAAATATTTTGAATATTTAAATGGTGCAAATAATTTGAATTTATTTAAATACTTTGATAATAATCAAAAAAATATTTTTCATTTATTTGTAGTTTCGCACAATAACAGAGATCAAATAATTAAAAAATTACAAGATTTAGGAATAAATTGCGGTATACATTATCCAATACCGCTTCATCAACAACCAGCTATATTAAAATTAGGATATACACAAAAAAAAATGCCAGTTATAGATAAATATTGTAAAGAAATATTTAGCTTACCTATCTGTCCATATACCAAAGATGAAGAAGTTGAATATGTTTGTGAAAAATTAATAAAGATTGTTTAATATCTTAACTAAATTTTTTGTACTTTTCTCCCAAGAATAGTTGTTTCTAAAAAAATCTGATAATTCTTGCTTATTCTCTATTATGTTAGATTGATAAGATTGATATTCTTTCATTATATCAATTAATTCATTAAGGTTAACATTATCCATTACTTTTCCATGGTTCTTGTTTTTAATGAAATGTGAACCCCCAGAGTTTTTTGAACATATAACTGGTAGACCTGAAGCTAAGGCCTCTCCAATTACTGCAGCAAAACCTTCTTCTGCAGAAACTACTAACATTAGATGACTTGAAGAATATAATTTATACATTTCAGAATTTTTAATCTTCCCTAAGAAAATAATGTCATCAAATTTTAAATATTGATTTAATATATTTTTCATTTGTTTTTCAATAAAACCAGCTAAAACTAATTTAGTATTTTTGTTTCTAACTTTTTCATATGCCTGTAAAACAAGATCTATACCTTTTCTTTTTGATAAATTACCAACAAACAGATAATTAAAAGCTTGATCCTTATTATATTCTTTTTTATAAAAGAATTTATTTGTATTTATACCCGAAGGATTTAAAATTAATTTTTTTTCATCTACATTATTTATTATATAACTATTATATGTATGATTAGAAGTACAAACTATATAATCGGCAGTTTCAATTTCATTTAAAATTTTATTTTCTAAATCTTTATCTATTATTTTATTGATGTCATAATCAATTTTTTGCATTAAATATTTTTTGGTTTTAATATGCATTGAAGCACTATGAAAAACTTTTAAAGTATTTTTTTTTAATGAATTAAAAGTTTTTAAACACATACCCCCATGACCGATGAATATATCTATATTTTTATCAAGAGCATTTGATGTTAATTTATCAAAATAATCAGTAATTATATAATCTATTTTAGAAAAATAAAAATTTCTATCCCATAATTTGTCATTAATTCTACTCATAATTTCAATTCTTAAAATTTTTTTTACCTTAGTTAAATCAATGTTATATTTTTTGATTTCAAAAAGAGGATATGTAGAAATTAATTGATGAAGTAATTGAAGTTTTGATAATTCTCTACATATATCAAACACCTCATATCTTCCTCGAACTGCAGTTGAATATTTAAGTTTTTTTTGCATTAGATTAATACTTATTATAGATAATAATATATACAATAAAAAATTAAATGCTAAAAAACTTCTTATTAAATAATGATATTTTAGTTAAAAATATTTATTCAAATTTTATTAACAATTTAACTTTATTAATAAATAGATTTTTTCAAATTACGGTATTTCTGTTTTTTATTGATAAAAGTTTATATAGTTTATGGATTTTAGTAGTTTCAATGACTTCCTTATTTACTTTTTTTGATCTTGGGATAATTAATTTTATTGGCAATTTATTATTAAAACACAAAAATAAAGGTAATTCAAATTTTTATTTAAAATATTTATATTTAGGAAAACGAGTTATTCATATAGCTAGTTTAGTTATTTTTTTAATCTTAATTTTATTTTTTTTGTATTTTAATACAAATTTCATAGGCATTAACGATATAAATTCAAATTTATTTAAATTTATTTTAATATTTTTTACCATCGGCATTATTATTCAAAATTATATTGGATATTATTTTCAAGTACTTAGAGCAAATGATAAAATGTATATTGCAACGTATATCATATCTTTTGTAAACTTAGTTCAATTAATATTTATATTTCTATCACTTTTTATCAGTAATAATCTTTTAATTACTGCTTTTGTTTATAATGTATGTTTCTTGATTTCTTTTTTTTTACTATATAAAAAAGTTAAAGATTTAGATTTAATAAATAATAAAAATAATAAAATAAATAGTTTTAGATTTATATTTATAAAAAAAGTTTTCAAAGGATCATTTTCATATCTATTTATATCAATAAATCATTTAGTTTTAAACTTCATACCAATTTTAACTTTAAAAAAATATTTTTCTGAAGAAATTCTTGTAGATTTTTTTATTTACAAAAGTTTTGTTTTATATGCTTTACAATTTATGAATATATTTTTTTATTCATTTCAACCTGAATTAAATAAATTATATTTTTCTAATAATTTTAATAAAAAAAAGTTAAATAGTTTATTGGATAGACTTTTTTTAATTTTATTATTATTAATTATTGGAACTTATTTATTTTCTTTTATATTTGGTGAACTATTATTTGCTATATGGACAAATAATAAAACTATAATAGATTATAACTTACTAAGTATTTTTTTGATTTTTATAGTTATAAGACTTATGTGGAGTTTTATAATGAATTTTTTGCAATCAATTAATTATTTATTAATTACATCAATTGCCTACTCTATTTTCAGCTTAATTTTTTTTATAATAATAATAATTTTTGCTAGAAAATTTGAATTCTTAAATTTTTGTAAAATAATCTTATTTTCTGAATTTATTTTACTTTTATTTTTAAATCTTATTATTTTAAACCATAATAAAATTTACAGATTATTTTTCTATATTAAACAAAGTTTATTATTAATATTAAGCTTTATTGTTTTTTTTGTTTATATATAAGGACATTGTTTTGAAGAATATTTTACTAATTGGAGAAACAAATCAATATGGATCTTCAACCTCTGAAATTAAAAATGCACTTGTATCTTTTGGTTTCGAAGTAGAGAGTTTTAATTTTAGAACAATAGCTAATAGATATAATAATATTAATAATAATATTTTATACAGACTAATAAATTATTTCTGCAAAATTCTTTTAAAACTAAATATATCTAAAGATTTATATTATAAAATTTTAGGAAGATCCAAAATGAATTCCATTTTAAGTAAAAAAGTAGAATCTAAGTATAATTATGTTATTTTTACAAAGAATGATCTTATAAATCCAAAAATAATAGAAAAATCTAGTCTTATTAATGAAACTATTTATTATTTTTTCGATACCATAAGGGAAGTAGATATGTATTATTTACATAATCATTTTAAGTTTGCTAAAAGAGCTTACATTATATCTGAAACTACAGCAAAAATTTTATCCAATAGATACAATAAAAAAATTTATTATTGCCCTCAGGGTATTGATTTAAGTATTTGGAAACCCAAAACTAAACAATATAAAATAGATGTTCTATTTGTAGGAACAAAATTTATCAACAGAGTAAAAATGATAAATTATCTAAAAGAGAATAATGTTAACGTAAAATGTTATGGAATAGGTTGGAAAAATGGCACTATATTCGAGTCGGATTTATGTGATTTATATAATTCTTCAAAAATTATTTTAAATTTTACTAGAGATAAGGATAGTTATTCTTTAAGATGTTATCAGGTGATGGCCACTAAAAGTTTTTTATTAAGTACTTTTTCAACTGAAATAATTGATAAATTTAAAGTAGGGGAACATTTTGATTTATTTATGAATAAAGAAGAATGTTTAAGCAAAATAAAATACTATTTACAAAATCAAGAAGAAAGAGAAATTATTGCTAATAACTCATTTCAATTAGTTAAAGATAAATATAATTGGAAGAATGTTTTAAAAAATTTACTAGTTAATGATTAATATTGCGCAGATTGGATATGGTTATTGGGGCCCAAATATAACTAGAAATCTAATAAATAGTAAGAAATTTAACCTATCAATAGTATGTGATTTATCAAGAAGCAGATTAAAAAAACTTAAATCCATTTATCCACAAATAAGAGTAACAACAGATATAAAAAAAATTATTAAAGATAAAAATATTAAAGCAGTTATAATATCAACACCTGTCAAAACTCATTTTAAATTAATAAAAATTTTGCTTGATAATAATAAGCATTTACTAGTTGAAAAACCATTAGTTACTTCAAAAAAAGAATTTGATTTAGTAAAAAGTCTTTGTGAAAAAAATAAACTTTTAGTTATGACTGGTTATACTTTTTTGTTTAACCCATCGGTTTTAAAAATAAAACAAATTATAGATCGAAAAGTTCTAGGGAAAATTAGATATGTTTATTCTCAAAGATTGAATTTGGGCAGAGTTAGATCTGATATTAATGCTTTTTGGAATTTTGCGCCACATGATTTAAGTATTTTAAATTTTTTATTTAATATAGAGAAAATAAGTAATGTGAAATATTCAGGTAGAGACTTTATTCAAAAAAATATAGATGATGTTTGTTTTGTTAATTTTGTTATTAATGAAAGTGTTCTTTATAATATGCATTTAAGTTGGCTTGACCCTTATAAAACTAGAAAGCTTTTTATAGTAGGTTCCAAAAAAATGCTAATCTATGATGATGTCATTAATAATAAAATTAAAATTATAAATAAAAGTATAGATATTAAGGCAAGTTCAAAAAAACATATGGATTATGATAATTATCAATTTAACAATTTTATATATAAGCATGGAAACGAAAAAATTGTAAAAATTAACAAAGCTGAACCATTATCGAAAGAGTTGGATCATTTTTATGAATCTATAAATGATAATAAGAAATGCTTAACTGGAATTTCATTTTCTAAAAAAGTACTTTCTCAAATGTTGCTTATTAATAAATTATGAAATTAAATATTTTTTTTTTAGAAAAAAAAAATAATATAAGAAATACTATTGTTATTTTGATATTTTTACCTTTCTTAATATCAATTTTTTTTTCAATACTTAATTTTTCTAATTTATCTTATGTGAAATACATTTATTATAAATACGAAATAAAATATTTGAAAGAAGATTTTTATATATATTACTTTAGTTTTATTTACTTTGTAATCTTTTATTTATTAATAATATTTACTTCTTTAATTTTATTAAAAATAAATAATTTATTCTTTGATCTTAATATAAGAATAAATAATTTAAGTTATTTCTTTCTTTCATTTATTGTTTATTTAATATTATTCAGCAATAATTATTGCCATTCATTTCCATTAAAATCATATATTGTTGCATTAGAGCCATTTATATATATTCATTTATTTCTTTCTTTGCTTTTAGTTTACTATAATCAAGCTAAAGTATTTGCATCAATTAATATTTTATTATTTTTTATTAGTGGCTTATATAATTTGTCTTTGGGACTAACTTATCCATTAATACTTTTTTTATTATTTACATCAATTTTTATTATTTATTTAATTATATTTGAAAAAGCAATTAAATTTAAACAAATTATTTTTATATTTATTTGTTTCCTACTTGTTATTATCACTTTCGTATCAAGGGAATTTCTAAGAAAATCTAATATAATAAATGGCGATTTATCTTGTTCTTCTTCGTTGGACTTAAACAATCAAGATGTAGTTTTTGAAAGATTTAATAAATTTGAATGTAAGGGAATATCTTCAGAATGCAAATTATATAAATATAACTTTTTAGCAAAGTTTAATTATAACGAATATATTGAAAATAAAGGATATAAAGATACAGATATATATGTTGATAAGGCAGTGAATTATATAAAAACAGGTGGTTCTTTGTTCAATAGATATGATTTTATTAAAGAAATTGCAAATTATAATTTATTCATTACTAAGTACAATATTGATGTATCTCTGGGAAAAACCTACATTCCTTTACTTTATAAATATATTCCAAGATCTATATATAAAAACAAACCTAGAGAAGACCTTGGTTTAACTATACCTAAAAGTTTTGGACTTCATGCTGAGCATGCCTCTCATAGCAGAACAGTAGATATATTTACAGAATCTTTTATAAACTTTTATTATTATGGATTAATTGTTGCAGTCTTAATTCCTTTATATCTTTTTCTCCCATATATATTTTTTAAAACTAGGAAAATTAATTTTATTTTTTGTTTATTAATGGTTTATTTAACTTTTAATTCCCAAAGTAATTTTTCTTTAGTTTATGGTCTATATTTCTATCAGCTGATATTTGCTTTAATATATATAAAAATTATTAGTAAAAAATGAAATATTTGAATTTATGTGCGGTATAGTAGGAATTATTAATCATTCATTTGATGACCCTCAGGTTTTTATTGATACTATTAAACATAGAGGCAGAGATAGTGATGATTATATAAAAATTGATAATCATTTTTTAGGACATACGCTTTTAAAGACTATGGATAAAAGCACAATCTGTTCAAGACAGCCAATGATATCAAATTATTCTCAAAATATAATAGTTTTTAATGGTGAAATTTTTAATCATATAGAATTAAGAAATCAATATTTACACAATTATTCGTTTAAATCGCAAACAGATACAGAAATTATTCTTTATTTATATGATAAATTTGGTGAAAATTTTGTAAATTATCTAGAGGGAGATTTTGCTATTGTAATATACGATAGAAAAAATCGAAATTTTAATTTTTATAGAGACAGAATAGGAGTGAAACCACTTTACTATACGATTATAGATAATTCTTTTATTTTTGCATCAGAAACAAGGTCAATACGAAAATTTTTAAAAAATAAAAAAAAATTCAACCTTAATTTAAAGATGGTGGCAAGTTATTTAAATTTAAATTATATACCTAATAATCAAGATACTTTCTTTGAACATATATATTCAATTAAAGCGGCCCATATGTTGCAAGTCGATTCCAATGGACAAATTACGAAATATTTTGATTATTGGAATGATAAATTAAATGAAATTCACAAATCTAATAATTCATATAGTTCAGAAGATTCTTTTAATGAAATATTTAAAGAGTCAGTAAAAAAAAGAACAAGATGTATATTTAATCAATATTCTTTACTTTTATCAGGAGGAATTGATTCATCAACAGTTTTACATTATTTATCAAAATCAACAGATAAAACTATAAATACTTTTTCTTTTATTGATGATTTTAATTATAAAGAAAATAATAACATTGATTATTTTATAGAAAAATATTCTAAAAAAAATATTATTAATAATAAAATTCCATATAATGATATAAATTACAATGAATTATTGAATGAATTTGTTAACATATCTGACACACCTTTGCCCGATACATCTTTTTTAATAACTTTACATGTTGCAAAAATGTTAAGAAATAAAAAAATAAATGTAATTTTTAAAGGAGATGGTGCTGATGAAGTTTTTTGCGGCCATCAAAAACATTTATTTGCATATTTAAGTAATTTGTTTTTAAAAATGAATTTTATAGATTTTTTTCATAATTTGAATAATATCAAAGGAAGTTATGACAAGAATAGTTTTTTTTATTTTATAAGAAGTATATATGAAAGTTTGCCACTTAATTTAAAAAACTTTATAAAAGAGACACAATTTAATAAATATAAAAATTATTTTATAAGTAATAAAAATCTTTATACTCCATTCTATAATAATTTAGATAATTCTAATTTTTTAAATATCTATAAAAATTTTATTTACAATTGGTTAACACCTCATGTCAGTGATATTGAGGATAAAATATATAGTTACAATAACATCGTTTATAGAGCGCCTTTTACAGATCATAAGCTAATAGAATTTTTTCTGTCCTGCAATTTAAATGATGCATTTAAAAATGGTACAAAATCTATTATTAGAAATAATAGGGCATTAAATTATCCAAATAGTATCAGATTAGATAAGCGTAAAACTAGTTTCCCTGCAGGATTAGAACAATTTGTAAAATCAAATAATAAAGATATTTTTGATTTTTTAACAGAGAAAGTTAAAAAAAATGATTTTATTAATCATAAATACTTCATCAACAAAGCAAAAGAGAATTATAGTAATAAAAAATATTCAGCACTTTTTAGGCAATATGCTTTTTTAAAATGGCATGATAATATTTTAAATATTTAGTTTCTTTTTATAATTTTTAAAATACAAACTCATATTTTTTTCAATTAGTGGGGTCATTCTTTTTGTAGCATTCTTAATTTTCAAAAATTTTAAATTTAATATTTTTCCATTCCATAAAAAATCTTCAAAATTAATTAAATTTTTTACTTCAATTTCATAATGCCTTTTTGCAAAATTTTTAAAATTATCATTTTTTAAAATTTTAGTTTCAGAATGATTAAAAACAAAACCCATATCTATTTCTTCATCAATGAAATGAAGAGAAGTTCCTATAGGATCATTATTTTTAATTGCCCATTTTAAACTATCAAGTCCTCTAGACATTGGAATTAAACCAGTGTGTGAATTAATTATCCGATTTGATTTAATTAATCTTTTACTAATTAATTGAGATCCTCCAATTAAAAAATAATCTATAAAATTTAATTTATTAATTTCTTTTAAATTATAGATCGGTATTTTGTATTTCTTTGATATTTCTTTTGGATCTTTTCCTTTAAATTGATAAGGCCTGTGATTGAAATTATACTTTTTTTTATTTTTAAAAGTTTTGTATTCGCTAGTTAATATATGAATATTGTATTTTTTTTTCTTTAATAACCCCTCTATTAATCTTTGTGATTTAGAATGATGTCTGTCATATGTTATAACGCCTATATTTAGTTTTTTATTAATAGATTTAATTTTTTTAGCTGGATTTCCTGCATAAACTCCTGGTTTGCTTATATTTTTTGTCACTACTGATCCAGCACCTATTACAACGTTATCACAAATTCTTATTGGTAAAATAGTAGCATTTGATCCAATTAAAACATTATTTCCAAGAATAGTTCTTTCAAGCTCTCTATTATCTTTTGATGCTATTCTATTATTTATAAATTTATCATTTATAAAAGTTGCACCATGAGATATAAAACATTTTTTGCCAATAATAGTGTTAGAGCAAATAAAAGAATGAGATTGGATTCTTGTATTGTCTGCAACATATACTTTTTCTTGTATTTCTGAAAAGGGCCCAATAAAAACCTCATTCCCTATAGAGCAGTTATAAATATTAACTGGTTTAACAATTGTACAATTTTTACCTCTCGTTAATTTGTTAATTTTACTATTTTGTATTTTCATTTTTTTGTCACTATATAATTCTGAATATAAATTTCATCAATATCATTTCTTATAAAGCAATTTACCGCTTCTGTCGGACTGCAAACTACTGGTTCATTTTCATTAAAAGATGTGTTTAATAGCATTGGTATGCTTGTTATATCAAAAAAAGATTTAATTAAATTATAATATTTTAAATTGTTTTGCTTTGATACAGTTTGTACTCTACCTGTATTATCTACATGGCAAACACTTGGGACAAGAGATAATTTATTTTTTTTGAATTTGTATACTTTAATCATAAACGGCTCATCCTCATATGCATCAAACCAATTAAAAAATTCCTCTTTAATTATTGAAGGTGCAAAAGGTCTAAAACTTTCCCTTCTTTTAATTTTTTTATTTATTTTATCTTTCATATCAGAAATTGAAGGATTTGCTAAAATAGATCTATTTCCTAAAGATCTTGGACCCCATTCCAAACTATCTTGAAACCACCCTATAATTTTTCCTTCTGCAAGGGATTTTGAAGCATTTATAATTAGCTCTTCTTCATTAAGAAGTTTGTAGGTTAATTCTTTATAATCTTTTAATACATTTTTAATTTCATCATTTGAAAATTTAGGTCCAAGATAATTAGAATGTGAAATTCTAAAATTTGAGTTTTTATTATAAATATAAGTTAAAGCAGAGCCTAAAGATCCACCCGCATCATGTGGTGTAGAAGAAATGTGGATACTTTTAATCTTGGTATTTTCATAAATCTTTCCATTAGCAAGTGAATTTAAAGCACAACCACCAGATAGACACAAATTATAAATTTGATATCTATCTGAATAAAAATTTATAATATTAAATAAAATATCCTCATATTTTTTTTGCAAACTATATGCTATATTTTCTTTATTATATTTTTTTAGTTTTACTTTTAAATTTTCGTTATAAAGATCCAAATAGCTTATTGATCCATTAGAGTTTATTATTTCTGGATTGATTTTATAATGATTAAAATATTTTAAATTTAATTTGTAGAGATTCTTAGTACTAAAAGAAACTAATTCATCAAAAAAATCAATATATTTATTTCCATAAGCCGAAAGGCCCATAACCTTGTATTCATCACCATAATTTTTATATCCTAAATATTGAGTGATTGATTGATAAAAAATTCCCAATGAATGTGGGAATTTTACTTTTGCAATATCTTTTAATTTATTATTTCTAAACAATGCAATTCTTGAACTTAAGAAATCCCCAAATCCATCAACAGAAATGCACAAAGCCTCATTATAATTAGAGGTTAGAAGTGAATAGTTTAAATGACATAAGTGATGGTCAACAAAATAAATTTTATCATAAGCGTAAAAATTAATTTTTTTTAATTCATTTATACATTGATATTTTTTGTTGAAAGATTTTTTTTTAAAAAGAAGCAATGTGTTTTTTATATTGGTTAATAAATAAAATAATTTATCAAAAAAACTTGAATTTTTATTAAAATTAAATGTAATTTTTTCAACTTCATTAAATTTTATTGAATATTTATTTATAATATAGTTTAATGATTCCGTTGGGAACCCATACCAATTCTTTATTCTATTAAATCTTTCTTCTTCAACTGCAAATACAATTTGGTTATTTTTTATCAAACATACCGAAGAATTAGCATGAAAAGCATTAATACCTATTATATATTTCACATTTACTTTATAACACAAAATTGTTTATATTTTAATTTCATCTATATTATGTGCGGCTTTATTTTTTTTCATAACAAATCAAATGAAGTTGAAAATATTAAAGAATATTTTCATGATATTAAATATAGGGGGCCAGATAAAACAAATACACGAACTATATACAATAATTTTTTTGGCTTTCATAGGCTATCTATTATTGATTTGGATGACAGAAGTATGCAGCCCTTTGAAGATGATAATTACATTATCCTATTTAATGGAGAAATTTATAACTATATTAATTTACGCAAAGAATTAACATCGTTTAGTTATAATTTTAAAACACAATCTGATACCGAAGTATTAATTAAATTATATGACAAATATGGCAAAGCAATGCATAAAAAAATTGAAGGCATGTACGCAGCTATTATTTATAGCAAAAAAGATAATAAAATTACTATGTTTAGAGATAATTTCGGTATTAAGCCTCTTTATTATTTTAAAGATAAAGATAAGTTTGTAGCCTGTTCCTCTATTAAAGCTATTAAAAAAATCATTTCAAAAGATGAAATTAATAAAAATAATATGATTAATTTTCTTAGATTTGGTTTTACTTTTGGACCTGAAACTATTTATTCTAAAATTTTTGAGGTTGAAAATGGATATGAATATTCATTAGATCTAAATACATTTTCATTAGAAAAAAATATTTTTTTTAATTATCAAGATTTAAATAACAAAAATAGCGAAGCTGAATCTTTAAATTTGATTTTAAATTACACTATAAAAAGTCATTTAACATCAGACGTTAAAGTTACCACTTTAAAATCAAATGGATTGGATTCCAATCTGATATATAATTATTCAAGAAAATATGTTGAAAATGATTATTTTTACTATGATTATAATGATAATTTGATTCAGCATAATAACAATAAAAAATTAAACAAATTTCAAATAGGAAACAAGTATGAAGAACTTTTTGAAAAATATATTAATTTTCAAGAGTATCCAACAATAGATGGATTCAACACATATCTATTAACTCATTACGTTAACAGATTAGGCTATAAGGTTTGTTTATCTGGACTAGGGTTAGATGAGGTTCTAGATGGGTATGGATTACTTAAAAAAATTAACTTTTTACAATTTACAAATAAGTTTCTGCCTAAATTAAAATTATCAACAAATTTAAATATAAAAATAAGAAAATTGTTCAGCTCAAAACATAATTTTGATTTTTTAGATTTTTATTTGTTGATAAGATCTGTTAATTTAGAATCTAATTTATCAAAATTTTTTGATAAAAAAGAAATTGATTTTCATTATAATCAGTTAAAAGCTTCATTATTTAAAGTAGTAAGCAATCATAATACTGAATTCAAGGATAATCAAAATACATTACTTTCTCTTTTGGAAATGAATTTTTATTTAAAAAATCAATTATTAAAAGATAGCGATCATTTTTCTATGTTAAATTCAGTTGAGCTTAGGGTGCCTTATATTGAAAAAAATTTTATAAAAAGTTTGTTTAGCCTTAACAAAACCTCAAATCTTGATAAAAGAAATTTTTTCAAAAAAAACTTAAAATCTGAATTATCTTTAATTAATTTGGAAACTGAAAAAAAAGGATTTATCACTAATAATTATAAAATTTTAAACAAAATATATAATATTAAAAATCCATCAAATTTGATTTATTATATTGGGAAGCGTTTTGGACTATGATTTCAATTCTTTATAAATTTGTATCTATTATAACTGAAAGAATTTCTTCCATTTTCAGTTAACAAGGACCAGTCAATTTCAGCATTATTAGAAACACATTCTGAATTGATTTTAATTAATTTAAAATTATTGTTTAAAGTTAATTTTAATAGAATTTCTTTAATTTGCATTTTAAAAAAATCTGAATTTATGCATTCATGACCACTAACAACTATAAATTCCACTGAATTTTTAAGTAATAATTCATTTTTAAAAAATAATATCTCAGATTGATTCAAGTCAATTTTTGTCCAAATATTTGCATTAATTAGATTATAATTTTGTGATATTGATTTCATTAAAAAAAATTGCTGAGATGAATCAACCACTAATACATTGACTACATTATCTTTTTTTAATTTGTTTAAAATAACTTCTTCATTTAAAAGATCAGTTCTGTTATGAACTTCGAATTTTGCTGAATAAAAAAAAGCAATCAACCAAATAATTAATATAAATAAGATTATTACATCTAAATCATAAAAAAAATTAATAAATTTTTTAAATAATTGATTAAAAAAAATTAAACTTTCTATCATTGGTATAATTAAAAGACCGCTGAGAATTAAGCTATGCCTTGTAGGGCTTAAGGTTAAAAATTGTAAATATACTAATATTAACCAAGTTAAAATTGCAAATAATATAAATATACCTAATTCTTTTTTTAAAGTAGTTTTTGAAAATAATAACAAAAACAAACCACTTAAAAATAATATTAGTATAAAATTGCCAATTAAAAGATAATTACTAAATTGATAAGCCATAGGTGTTAACATAGCTTCGGCAACAATTATAAAATTGAAATAGTAGAAACTTAAAATATAAAGTAAGCTTTTTAAATCAAAAGAAATATTATCTTTATCAAATAGAAATTGATTCTGAATACCAACGTTCCAATTAATAGACATATCAATATTATTTTTAAAATATGGCCATATCAATAGAATAAAAATTAAAAAAAATCCTAAATAGAGAAAAAATAGTAATGATTTATTTTTGTTTATTAATTTCAGTGATATCAATGAAAAAATACAGATTGTAATAATAAGCATTTGATATTGCAATAAACATGCAAGACCAAAAATAATTCCATATAAAAAGCTTAGTTTAAAATTATATTTTTTTTGATATATAAAATTTAAATATAAATAAATACTACTAAATAAAGCAAAATATGAAGATCCATAATTTGACATTTGAGATGAATAAATAATGTTCTCCCATGAAAGTAGTATTATTGTACTTCCAATCAAAATAGATAAATTTAAATTTTGATTTTTATAAATTATCTTAAGTATCAATATTAAAATTAAAATAGATGATAAATTAAAGAATAGCGAAGGCAATCTTCCTAATTTTTTTAAATTTAAATAACTAAATTTATCGTTTATGAGGAAGTTGGTAAAATAGAATTGACCCGGTGCGTAAGTCCAATTTCTTGCCACAGGATTTACTTTGTAATCTATGTAATATTTCAGAATTATAAATTTATTTAAAATATTAAATTCATCTAAAATAGTTAAAAAATTATATATTTTAAATTGTTCATAATCATTTAAAATATTTTTTTTTCTTTCATCAGTATTTTCTTTTAATAATTCATAGTCTTGATTTCTTTCAATAATCGTTTTGGCAATTCCAATATCATCAATATGAGAAAAATGTTTTTCTAGAAGAATAGTTCTTGTAGTTATACCTGCAAATGATACTATTAACAGTAAGGCAAAGTAGAAAATTGCTTTTTTTGAATTAAAAAAACCATTTTTAAACATTTACTTTTTATTATATATATAAACAAATTAGTATATAAATTATTTTTTAAAATTATGAATTTGCTTAAATACTCAAGTAATATTAAAAGATCCTCTAATAGAAATTTTGCAATTATTTTTTGTATTTTTTTTATTTTAATAACTTTTTTTTTATATTTTAAATACAGTTCATTAAATATTTTTACAATTTCGATTGCTCTTTTTTTCCTATTTTTTGCTTTTATTTATCCAAAAATTTTTTATTATCCAAATTTAATATGGTTTTATTTTGGAATAGTTTTAGGAAATATAATTTCACCTATCATTATGTTTATTATATTTTATTCTTTAATTATACCTACTGGAATTTTTTTAAAAATAATTAAAAAAGATATTTTAAATTTAAAAATTTACAAAAATAAAAAAACTTACTGGAATAATAGAGCAGAAATAAAAATTAATATGAAGAATCAATTTTAATGAATATTTTTTTCGAGTTTGTTAAATTTATGCTCTCAAGAAAAAAATATTGGCTATACCCAATTGTCTTTGTTTTATTTATTTTTGCCACCTTGATAGTTTTAACTCAAGGATCTGCTGTTGCACCTTTTATTTATACTTTATTTTAGTTTGATTAAAATTATTGGAATTTCAGCTTTTTACCATGATAGTGCAGCAGCTTTGGTTGTTGACGGAGAAATAATAAGCGCAGTTCAAGAGGAAAGATTTAGCAGAATAAAACATGATTCAAACTTTCCAAATAGATCAATTAATTTTTTATTAAAAAATTCTAATATTAATATTCATGAAATAGATTATGTTTGCTTTTATGAAAAGCCATTTTTAAAATTTGAAAGGATTTTAGAAAGCTATATATCGAGTATACCTTATGGCTTTGCATCATTTAAAAAATCAATACCTTTGTGGCTAGGTCAAAAAATATATCAAAAAAAGAAAATAGCAGATGAACTAAGCTTAAATAACAAAAAATTTGAACAAGATAAAATTTTTTTTTCTGAACATCATCTTAGTCATGCTGCAAGTGCTTTTTATCCATCTCCTTTCCCATCAGCAAGTATTTTAACAATAGATGGAGTAGGTGAACATGCTACTACTACTATTGGAATAGGAAATGATAAATCAATAAAAATTTTAGAGGAAATAAATTTCCCTCATTCATTGGGGTTACTATATTCTTCTTTTACTTACTACCTAGGTTTTAAGATCAATAGTGGAGAATATAAAGTAATGGGATTAGCTCCTTATGGAAAACCAACTTTTGTTAATACTATATTAGATAATTTACTTGATTTAAAAGAAGATGGTTCTTTTAGATTAAATGTAAATTATTTTAATTTTATAACTGGCTTAACTATGATTAACAAAAAATTTGAAGATTTGTTTAAACAAAAAAGAAGAATGCCTGAGAGAGAAAAAATAAATCAATTTCATATGGATATTGCAAGGTCTATTCAAGATGTTATTGAACTAATTATACTTAAAATGTCAAAATATATTTTGAAAAAATATGATCAACAAAATCTTTGTATTGCTGGAGGAGTTGGCTTAAATTGTGTCGCAAACTCAAAAGTATTAAAATCAAATTTGTTTAAAAATTTATGGATACAACCTGCATCTGGTGATGCTGGCGGCGCAATTGGTGCAGCATTATATTTCTGGCATAATGAACTAAATAATGACAGAAATACAAATAACGAAGATAAAATGAAGGGCTCATATCTTGGACCTCAATATACTAATAACGAAATAAAAAATATTCTTGATTCTCTTGGTGCAAATTATGAATTTATTAGTGAAGATGACAAGCTAATTAATATTACTGCTAATAAATTAAAAGACGGTTATGTTATTGGATGGTTTCAAGGTAAAATGGAATTTGGCCCAAGATCTCTAGGATCTAGATCAATTTTAGCCGATCCACGAAACGAAGCTATGCAAAAAAAACTTAATTTAAAAATTAAATATAGAGAGAGCTTTAGACCTTTTGCTCCTGCAATTTTAAAAGAAAATCTTAGAGAGTGGTTTGATATTAATATCGATAGTCCGTATATGCTTCTAGTGTCTAATATTTTAAATAAACATCGCATCAAAATAACTGAAAAAGAAAATAAATTATTTGGAATAGAGAAGCTTAAAATTAAAAGATCTAAAGTTCCAGCTATTACTCATGTTGATTATTCAGCTAGGATACAAACAGTTGACAGTAAGTATAATGAAAAATTTTATTTGTTAATAAAAAAATTTAAACAAATTACAAATGTGCCAATTTTAGTCAATACGTCGTTTAACATTAGAGGAGAGCCTATTGTATGTTCGCCAATTGATGCTTTTAAATGTTTTATGGGTACCGAAATGGATTTTTTGATAATAGGAAATTATATATTGAATAAATCAAATCAAAAACATATTAAAATAAATAAATATAATAACGAATACGAACTTGACTAATATTTTTTTAAATTTATTTATTTTATTAATCTCTATAATTATTTCTTTGTTATTATGTGAAATATTTGCACGAAAAGTTTTTCCACCTGAAAAAGCTGTTTATCAATATAGCCATGAAGACTATTTTTGGGATCATGATTTAGGTAATTTCAGAATAAAGCCAGGTACTATATCTTCTTGGGACAATGGATATAATTATGAAGACATTTTTACAGATAAACATAGTTTTAGAACCATAAAACAGGATATGAAAAATGAAGAAATACAGGATATTTTTGTAGTAGGTGATTCTCAGTCATTTGGACATGGTCTGCCATATGAAAAATCATGGGTTTATCAGTTAAGCTTATTACTTAATGAAAAAATAAATAATTCATCTTTTCCAGGTTATGGTCCATTTCAGTATGAGAAGATAATTTTAAAATATTTAAATTTGATTAAAAATCGAACTATAATTATGGGAATTACCGACAATGATTTATGCTCAGCAAGAGAAACTGAATTCAAACCTCATGACAAAGAATTATTAGAAAAATATATCTTTATAAATAAAAGTGAATATTTTTTAGAAACTCCTATCAAATTTATAAGATATTATACAGGCTTAGGTAAAATGATTTACAGTTCATTAAAAAAATTTCAAGGAACTAAGTTTGGATCACTTATTTATAAAAAATATTATAGAAGCAAAGAATATTTTATAAATAATCCGTTACATAATGGGGAATGTAAAATTTCATTTATTAATTGGATAAGCAAAATATCAAATTTAGCAAATAACAATAATATAGATTTAATTATTTTAATTATACCACACCCACAAAGACCAATGAATATGGCAGTTGGGAAACATAACAAGCATTATGAAGGTCTCATAAAAGAAATAGAAAATTTAAGTAAAGAAAATAAATTTAAAGTTATTGACACCTTAAATGTTTTAATGAAACAATATAAGAATAATAATTTTAGAAGAACATCATTATTATTACCTATAGATGATCATTATGGAATTGAAGGGAATCAAATTATAGCAAATATATTATATGAAAATTACCAAAATAAATAGAAAAAATGATATTGGGCTTTTTTAATTATTTTCAAAGTATATTAATAAAATATTAAAAAAATTCTATTTAATGACTGATTTACAGGAAAAAAAAATATTAGTAATAATACCTTCATTTTATCCTTTTGTTTTTAGCGCAGGCCCAAGTATTTATTTGCATAAATTATTTAACTTTATAGCTTCTAATAATGCAAATATTAAATTTAAAGTTTTAACAACAAATTTTGGAAATGAAAGAGAAGCTTACAGTTATTCTAATTTTGAAAAAAATTACCAAAAAAATTATAAAGTTTTTTATTCTAAAATAAATTTTAAACAACTTTCATTTAAAATGTTTTCTAAAATTTTAAAAGAAATAAACAATAACGATATAGTGTATTTTAATAGTTTTTTTTCAATTTATTTGATTTTTTTAAATTTGATTAATTTTAAAAAAAAGAAAATATATATTAGTCCAAGAGGTCAGTTAATACATAATAGTGTTAAGAAAAAAAATTATATATTAAAATTAATATTTATTTTACTAACAAATTTTTTAAAAAAAAATATTACTTTAGTATTTAGTTGCCAACATGAAAAAATAGAATCTTCTAAATATACAAATAAATTTCATAGTATAATAATACCAAATTCTTCAGTTTTTGATAAAATAGAATTTAAACAACCAAACTTTAAAAAATTAACGAATAAAGATAAAATAAATATTTTGACAATCACAAGATTGTCTAAAAGAAAAAATGTTGACCTTATTATTGAAAGCGCAAACATTACTAAGAGTAAAAACTATATATTTACAATAGCAGGACCTGATTACGGAGAAAAAAAACATCTTGAATCTGAGATTAATAAGAACAACCTTAAAAATGTAAATTTGTTAGGTTTTGTTAATGAATCACAAAAAGATGAATTATTTGCCAATACTGATATTTTTTTATTGCCTTCTGAAAATGAAAACTTTGGAAATATTTTTTTAGAATCAATTTATTATTATAAACCAATAATTTTTTTAAAGGATTCTCCATGGAATGAAATAAATTCAATAAACAAAGTAGGAATTTCAATTAATAAAAGTGTTAAAGAAATCAATAATGCTATTAATACAATAATTAATTCATATGAAGATTTTGATTATGAAAATTTTCAAAAAGTACAAAAGAATTTCTCTAAAGAGAATGTTTCAAAAATTTTTTTATCATACTTTCAATGATTGATGTTCTTATATTAACTAAAAATGAAGAAGTTCATATTGAACGATGTTTAAATAACTTATTAAAATTAACAAACTCCATTTATGTTCTTGATTCTTATTCAACTGATAAAACACTACAGATAGTTGAAGGATATACTAAAAATATTTTTTTTAGAAAATTTGATAATTATAGCAATCAATTTAATTGGGCAATAAATGAAATTAAATTTAAAAATGAATGGATATTAAGGATTGATGCAGATGAATTTCTTTCTGAAGAATTAATCAACGAATTAAAATTTAATATTTTGAAATCTAAAAAAAATACTTATGGTTTTTATTTGAAAAGAGTTATTCATTTTTTAGGAAAAAAAATTATTTATGGCGATTACTTTCCAACTTATATAATGCGCGTTTGGAGAAAAGGATATGCATTCTGTTCAGATGATTTAGTAGATGAGCAATTAATTTTAAAAAAAGGATCTGCTTTAAAATTATCAAATTTGCTAATTGAAAAAAATGATAAGGGTTTAAGTTTTTGGATAAATAAACATGTGAATTACGCAAATTTAGAATCTTCAAACTATCATAATTATCGAAAAAAAAATCAAATTCAAATTTCAAGTCAACTAAAATTAAAAAAATATAAGATTTACTATAAATTTCCAATATTTTTGAGACCATTTATTTATTTTGTCTATAGGTTAATTATAAAAAGAGGTTATAAGGATGGATTAAAAGGAATTCTATTTCATTTTTTACAATCTTTATTATATAGATTTTTGGTTGATATACTAATTTTCTTCAAATTTTTTAGAATAAAAAAATGAATTATCTGATAAATACAAAAATAAGTTTATTTTTTATATATTCTATTCCTGTTCTCTTGATATTAGGACCAGCCTTACCAGATATTATTATTACTGGATTTAGTTTTTATATATTCTCTTTAATAATTTATAATATTTATAAAAAAATTTTTTTTTTAGATATTTATCTTAAAATTTTATTGTTAGTTTTTTGTATTATTCTTATAACAACATTTTTTTCAAATTATTTTTACCACTCTTTTTTAGAATATATAGTTGATATAAGATATTTTTTATTTTGTTATTTTATAATTTTTTTTTTTAATGTAAAAAAATTAAAATATTTCTTATATTTACTTTTTTTTATAAGTATTTTTTTGCAGTTTGACCTGTGGTTTCAGTATTTCATAGGTTATGATATATTTGGAAATGTACCAAACATGCAAGGAAGACAAAGACTTAACGGTCCTTTTGGAGATAAGTATGTAATTGGGTCCTATATTACAAAAATTTCTTTACCAGTTATCGGTTATTTTTTTTATAAAAACAAAAGTCTTTATTTAAATTTTAATATTAAGAACATATTAACCTATTTATTTCCAATTTTTTCAATTCTTGCCGTTTTGTTTTCTGGAGAAAGAATGGCATTAATATTATTTTTTTTAGGTTTTATATTAATTTTAATTTTCTTAAATAAATTAAAAATTTTAATTATGTATATTTTTATATTTGTAATTCTTTTTTTTATATCAATAAATTACTCAACTAATGTTAAATTTAAGTATTATGAATTTATATACAAATTAGGATTTGATCAAAAATTAGAAATAGCAGAAAATGTTAATGTTAGTGAAAAAAACTTTGTATCACTTAAAAAAAACAATTCTTTTTTTGATGAAGGTCATGGCGCACATTTTAAAGTTGCATTCCACATTTTTAAAAATAACATCTTGTTTGGATCTGGCTTTAAAACATTTAGATATGAATGCAAAAAACCAATATATGATATTACTAATTTAAATTCAAAAATTAGATGTTCTACGCACCCACATAATATCTATATGGAAGCTTTATCAGATACTGGCTTAGTAGGTTTTTTAACAATTTTATTTTTTTTCTTATTTATAATTTTGAAAATCATTCAAACTTCACAGTTTAAAAATGAAATGTGTGGATTTGTTTGTTTGTTTATTGTTTTAATATGGCCAATAAGTTCAATTGGTAATTTCTTTAATAATTGGAATGCTATTTTAAATTTATTATTTATTGGTATTATTTTATCATATTCTAAATATCAAAAAGAAAATTGAAATAATTTGTTTAATTTTTTATTCATTAATACTATTAAACTTTTAAATCCAAAAAATTTTTTTAAAATTAAATAGTCTTCAAACGTTTGTTGAAAAAAATTAGTTAATTTTGATGAGTCGCCTGTGTTTAACATTATTGTACTAATTAAATTTAGTTTCAAAAAACTTGATGAGTATTTTTTTTTTAAATTTAGAATATAATAAAGATCTGATGAAATATTATATTTAGCTTCATAATAAATATCATTATTTAGGGCTTCTTTATTAATAATTAAGGAAGTGTGCGGAATCTTCCAAGCATTATAAAGGTAAATTTCATTTTCTTTAGGAGAATACCATTTTCTAGTAATCGCTCTATTTTTATTCTGATATATTATATTGCAGTAAAAAATTAGTTTATCATCATTTTTGATTATTAAGTTATAAATATCTTGTAGAGTTGATTTATTATAAAAAATATCATCTCCATGGAGCAACATTATATATTTTCCTGATGTATTTTTTAAAGCAGTGTTTAATGCTGTATATCTATTAATGTTATTATCATCTTCATTTATAATTTTTAAATTAATATTAATATGTTCACTTATAATTTTATTAGTATTATCTGTGCTTAGGTTTGATTTACATATTATATGTTCATAATTTTTGAATGATTGACTTTTAACTGAATTAATCATTTCTTTAATTGTGTATTCATTATTTTTAACAATAGAAATAATAGAAAAAAAAATTGAATTCATTTATTTTAAAAATTTATTAAAGTGATCTTTAATTTGTTTATTATATTCCGATAATATATATTCATATGTTTTTTTTGAATTGTTCATATGTTGAATAAACAAGTCATCAGATTCAATCAATTCATTAAAATTATCTTTCAATTTATTTAGTTCTTTAATAGAAAAATATATAATTTTATTATTATAAATATTTTTTAAATGATTACTTTCTCTAGCCAAAATTATATTATTGAATTTTAATCCCTCAATAATAGGCAATCCAAAACCTTCATATATGCTATTAAAAATAAGAAAATGACTTTTTTTAAGAATATCAATTTTTTCTCCCTCTGTAATCTCAAAGTATAAATTAACATTATTGAATTTTTTTAAATTATTAATCATCTCATTGAAATGTAATGAAATAATATTAATTTCAATTTTTTGATTGTTAATTGATTTTATTATATCTACGATTTCATGGTCATTTTTATACCAAGCATTGCTTGTAATAATTGTCACTTTTTTTATGTAGTTTTTTATTTTACTGTTATCAGAATATTTATGTCCATTATCTATGTGAAATAGAGGATAAATTATTTTTTTGTTTACTTTCTTTTTCGTTAAATATTTAAAATCATTAAAAGTTGTATTTGAAATAAAAAAATAATCGTTATGTAATTTTAAACTTAGTAAGATTATTTTGTATAAAAGGTAATTTTTTTTATTTTGGTTTTCAAATTTTCCAATATTGATTAAATGAGGGATTAGATCATGAATTAATATAGAAGATTTTTTAAAATAAAAAAATTTATAAAATGAACATCCTTGATCCAAAAAAAATAAATCATTAATTTGTTTAAAGTTTAAATAAAAAACTTTTATAGGAGATAATAAATATTTTATTATAATTTTTAAAATTCTAAATTTAATTTTGTGGTAATTAAAGGGTTTATAAATAACTACTTCACAGTTATATTTTTGAATAAATAAATCTTTAATTCCATGTTCAACTATATTCATACTCCCATATTTTGTTTTGTATGCATCATTAAATATTGAAATTCTTTTCATCTTCTAAATATTTAGTATAAATATAACTTAATTAGTATTTTGAAATTAGTTTATATTATTAAAATAGTTAATCGTTCTTTGTAATCCTTTTTTTAACTCTATTTTAGGCCTCCATTTCAATACTTTTTTTGCTAATTTAATATTCGGGCATCTTTTTTTTGGATCATTTTCATCTACTAAAGGCTTAAATATTATTTTTGATTTAGAATTTGTTAATCGAATTATTATCTCAGCTAATTTATTTATTGTTATTTCATTTGGGTTGCCAATATTAACAGGGTTATTATAATTTGCCTTCATCATCTTAATTAAACCGTTAACGGTATCATCTACATAACAAAACGACCTAGTTTGAGAGCCTTTTCCATATATCACAAGATCTTTATCTTTTAATGCTTTACATATAAAATTAGAAACAACTCTACCATCATCAACAATCATGTTTGGTCCATAAGTATTAAAAATTCTTACAATTTTTGTGTTTACTTTATAAATTTTATTATAATTATAAAGTAATGTTTCTGCACATCTTTTACTTTCATCATAACAAGCTCTTGGGCCAGTAGTGTTAACATTACCATAATAATTTTCATGTTGCGGGTTTATTTCTGGATCACCGTAAACTTCAGAAGTAGATGCTTGCAATACTTTTGCGTTATTTTTTTTTGCTAATTCAAGAATATTTATTACACCTAATATTGAAGTTTTAATTGTTTCAATAGGATGCTTTTTATATTGAATTGGAGAGGCCGGACTTGCTAAATTATATATTTCATCAATTTTTAAATCAATTTTTTTTGTTATATCTTTTTTAATAAATATAAAATTTTTGTATTTTTTAAGTTTCTCAATATTAATTTTACTACTCGAAATAAAATTATCTATACAAATAATTTTATTCTCTTTTTTTTTAAGCAATTTATGAATTAAATTACTTCCTACAAACCCCGCTCCTCCAGTTACTAATATTCTTTTCATAAATTAAGTGTTATAATATTAAGTAGTAATATCATTCTATTATGGCAAAGCAAATAATTATTACTGGAGTCGCTGGGTTTATAGGTTACAATCTATCTACTTATCTACTAAATAATAGCTACAGTATTTTAGGTATTGATAATTTAAATAATGATTTAGAATCTAAAAAAATTAAAAAAGATAGGCTATTAAAATTAAAAAAATATAATAAATTTAAATTTATAAAAAGAAATATCAAGGATAAAAATTTAATTAGTAGAATAAAAATATCAGCAAATTATTTTATACATTTAGCAGCAAGTGTTTCAGTAAGAGATTCAATAAATAATCCAGATAAATTTATTGAAAATAATATTAAATCATTTCTTAATATATTGGAAATAGTTAAAAATAATAATCTTAAATTAGTTTATGCTTCGTCAAGTTCTATTTATAATGATAAAATCAATAAAATACCTTTTTCAGAAAATGAGAAAATTATTTCTCCTAATTCAATTTATGGATTTACAAAATTATCGAATGAAAAAATAGCAAAAATATATAATGAACAATTTGGAATCAAATCTATAGGACTGAGATTTTTTACAGTATACGGTGATTATCCTAGACTTGATATGGCAATATTTAAATTTATTGATGCTATTTATAAAAATAAAACAATTAAACTTTTTAATCATGGTAAAAATAAACGAGATTTTACTCATGTTTTAGATATATGCGAATATATTAAAAATATTATTGAAAGTAAAAAGAATAAATTTCCAGATTATGAAATTTTCAATATTGGATCTACCAACTCCTTAAGTACTCAAGATTTAGTTAAAAAAATTGAAAAAATTACTAAGAAAAAAGCAAGAATAGAGATGAAAAAATCTATTTACGGTGAAAATGTTACAACTAAATCATCTATAAAAAAAATAAGATTTAATTATGGAAAAAATAAACAGGTTTCTATTAATGAAGGTTTAATTAAAACAATAAATTGGTATAAAATATATAATAATTTGTAAATTATGTATCTAAGTTTTTTTTTATATGTATTTTTTATTTTATTATTAACATTTTTATTGTATTTTTTTTCTAAAAAAAAAAATATATTTTCCGATCAAAATTTTTTAAAACCTCAAAGCATTCACCACAAATCCATTCCAAACATTCTCGGATTAACATTTGTCTTTACACCTATATTATTTTTATTTGAAAGATGGGATTACAATCTATATTTAGTTTATTTAGCCTCTATTGCTATCTCCATCATTGGATTTATTGATGATAACAATTATAAAATCAGCCCTAAAGTACGATTACTTATACAATCTATAATTTTATCATTATTTTTATATTTAAATGATTTTTTTTTAATAAAAAATTTTAGTTTTTTTAATAATTATTTTAATTTTGAAATATTTTATTTTTTTATAACTCTTTGTCTACTGTTGGCTTTAATTAATGCAATTAATTTTATTGATGGTCAAAATGGATTAGTTATTATCTACATAATAGGTATAGTTATATTTTATACCAATATAAGTCAAAGTCATTTTTTTATTCCCATTATATATCTATTGTTACATTTGCTAGTTTTACTTTTATTTAACTTTCCTGTTTCTAAATGTTTTTTGGGAGACGGTGGTTGTTATTTTCTTGCAGTTTTTTTGGGCTTGATTTTTTTATCAGATAATAACTTAATTATCGATCATAATCATTCTAAATGGTTGATAGCAAACTTACTTGCTTATCCAGTTGCAGAAACTTCAATAAGTATAATTAGAAGATTAATAAATAAAAAATCACCATTTTATCCTGACAATCTTCACATTCATTCATTAATTTATAAATTGATTATTTCAAAGATTAATAATAATTATTCAAATGCACTAACTACTACATTTACCCTTTTTATAGTAATGACATTATTAATGATGATTAAAATTTTTAACTTTACAGGGACTAATCTTTTATATTATTTTGTTTTTCAACAAATCTTTTTTGTATTTTTATATTTTGTTATTTTTAAATTACAAAAAGAATCAAAATTTAAATAATTTAAATCCATTTATTGAGATTTCATTATTGATAAATTTTAAATTGCCATAAATCGTATCAAAGTTATTTTGATTTAAATTTTCAATTAATTTATTATTATCACTATATTCGCTCAAAGCATCTTCTAAAATTTGAAATAAAATATAAGTATATTCTTTAAATGGCTGAAATACATCCTGATTTTCATAACCAGAGAAGTTATTGTTTACTTCTTTTTTTCTAAAATTATAATCAGAAAAAGTATAATATATTTCTAAATTATCATATTTTAATAATGTTTTTTTATAAATTGGATTAGCCAAACTATCATTACCTATAACAATTATCTTTTCATTTAATGAGTTAATTTTTTTTAAAATATCGATAATATATTTTTGGTTAAAATTTAAAATAACTAAATTAATTTGATGATCTATCAAATTATTTTTAAATTTAATATCATTTATTTGATTTAGGTTTATTGATTGATAAATCTTTAAATTTAAATTGTTTTCCATTAATAATTTTTTGCTCCTTTTTGTAATCAATTCAACAACTTTGTTATTTTCATAAAAGATTGCTATTTTTTTATCTTTGTGATGATCATTAATATACTTGCTTATTATATGAGCTTGATTAGTTTCATTTGGAGATATTCTAAATAAATAGTTATATTGATTTATCGTTAATAGCGGATCTGCAACACCTATCCAGAAATTTACTATCTTGTTAGTTTCATAAAAATTACTTAATTCTTTACTATATTTAGGGCATATAGCATTGATTATTATATGAGGTTTTAATTTTTTAATTTTATTTTTTATTTTTTGTACATTGTCATTTTTGCAGTTAATATTTATATTTACTAAGTTAAATTTATCAAAAAATATTTTATTAGTTGTATTTTTTTTAAAAAAATTTAATCCTTCGTTTACCTGTGTTCCAAAGTGAGTATATTTGCCACTAAAAGTATTTAAGAGAATTATATTATTTTTAGCATTTATATTCTCGCTAATAAAAAAAATAAAAAGAATAGAATAAATTAATGTTTTCATTGACTATTTAAGTGCTTATATATTAAGTTCTAATATTTATCTAAAATTTTAATTAAGTTTTTTATTTCTTCTTTAGTATTATAATGAATCATACTCAATCTAACTACGCCATCTTCTGTATCAATTCCAAGTGCTTTTAAACAACGCCACGCATAAAAATTATCATTTCTTGTAGCAATTTTATTTAACACTAAAAAATTGCTTAAATCTTTTGAACTTTTTGTTTTATGTGTAAAAGAGATTGTAGGAGCTCGATTTTTATTAATAATTTTATTCTTTCCTATTAATTTTAAATCTTTTCTTGTATTAATATATTCTAGTAATGGATTAGCAAGTTCTTCTTCATGTTTGTCAATCAAACTGTTTATTTTATTTATTTTAGAAACAATTGTTTCTTTTTCATTATAATGATGATTGTATAATGATTCAAAATATTCATAAATGCCTAACAATGAAACTAATTCTTCATGATTTGGGCCTCCAGGATTAAGCGTATATGGAACTTGATCAATCAAGAACTCATGATTTTGATTTGGAAGTTTTTTTAATATTTCTTCTTTGCCATATAGTAAAGCAAGATGAGGTCCGTAAGTTTTATATAAACTAAATGCATAAAAATCTACATCTAGCTTTTTTACATCAGGCAAACCATGAGGTGCATAAGAAACACCATCTCCAATTACATAAGCACCTTTTTTATGCGATAAGTCAGCAATTAATTTTAAGTTGTTAATTGATCCTACAATATTTGAGCAATGCGTTACAGCTACAAGTTTAGTTTTGTCAGAAAGTAAATTTTCAAATTTTTCAATCTCTAGTTCTCCAGTTATATTATTTATTTTCCATTCTTTAATTTTAATGCCTTTTTCTTCTAGTCTTCTCCAAGGGCTGATATTGGCTTCATGATCTTGATTTGTAACTATTACTTCATCACCACTCTTTAATATTTTTCTGAATGAGTTTGATAAAACATAAAAATTCATAGTTGTTGAGCTCCCTATTAATATTTCATTATTTTTTGCATTAATCATTTTGGCAAAAACACTAATAGCTTCATCCATTTTGTTACCAGCAATTTTGGACATTTCATATTCAGCATAAGGCTGAACTTTTGTAGAAGTCATAAATGTTGTTAAATTATTTATTACGGCATTAGGCACATAACTACCCCCTGCATTTTCAAAAAAAGACCATTTTTTAGTTAGCGGATCCTTAAATGCAGGAAATTGCGATCTAACAAAATCTACATCTAAAGAAATATTTTTTAGAGACAAACTTAACTCCTTAATTTATTATCGGTTATCATAATTAATAAAAATTTATATGGCAAGATTGAAGAATATTACAGATGAAGAATGGCAAAATAGAGTAAATCTTGCAGCTTGTTATCATTTGGCAGATTGCTTTGGATGGAGCGATATTATTTGGAATCATATTACAGCAAAAACATCAAGCAATAAGGATACTTTTTTAATTAACAGATTTGGTTTAAGATATGATGAAATTACTGCTTCAAATCTTTTAGAAATTGATTTGGAAGGAAAAATTGTTAAAGGAGAAGGCAATATAAACTTTACCGGTTTTGTTATTCATGGAGCAATCCATCAATCTAAAAAAAAAATAAATTGTGTAATGCATACACATTCTAGAGTTGGTTTGGCTGTATCTTGTCTAAAAATGGGACTTGAGCCAATAATTCAAGATGCAGCAATGTTTCATAATAGGGTAAGCTATCACGAGTGGGAAGGTATGTCGACAAATACGGAAGAGTGTGGAAAATTGTCTAAGAGTCTTGGCAACAATAAAGTCATGATACTTCGAAACCATGGACTCTTAACTTGTGGAGAATCAATTAGTGAAGCTTTTATATTAATGTATTATTTAGAAAGAGCTTGCAAAAACCAGCTAGATACATATTCAACTGGTTTGGAATTAAATAAACCATCAAGCAACTTGTTAGAGTACGCTGCAGGACAGTATGAAGATCCAATGTTTCAGACTGGAAAGCATGAGTGGCCTGCATTAATTAGGCTGTTAGATGATAAGAGATCAATTTATAAACAATAAGATATTTTATGTTAAATAAAAGAAACTTTTATATTAATGGTAAATGGGTTGAGCCACATCAACCCAATGATTTTGAAGTAATTAATCCCTCAAATGAAGAAGCTTGTGCCGTAATTTCTTTAGGCAATAAAGAAGATGTAGATTTAGCAGTAAAAGCAGCGAAAGAAGCTTTTTCAAGTTGGAGCCAAACTTCAAAAGATGAAAAAATTTCTCTTATTCAAAAATTATATGAAATTTATAAATCTAGATGGAGAGAAATGGCAGAATCGATTTCTTTGGAAATGGGAGCTCCTATTGATTGGGCGAGCACGGCACAAACATCATCTGGAGCTGCTCATATAAAAGACTTTATAAAAAGGTTAAAAGAATTTAAATTTGAATTATCTTTCAGTAATGAATCAGATAATTATATTGCTTATGAGCCAATTGGTGTTTGTGGTCTAATTACTCCGTGGAATTGGCCAATCAACCAAATTACATTGAAAGTTATACCAGCTTTGTCTGCTGGATGTACGATGATTTTAAAACCTTCTGAGATTGCACCACTATCAGGAATGTTGTTTGCAGAAATGATACATGAAGCGGGTTTTCCTCCTGGTGTTTTTAATTTAGTAAATGGGGATGGAGCAGGAGTAGGAACGCAAATTTCAGGACATCATGACATTGATATGGTTTCTTTTACTGGCTCAACAAGAGCAGGAAGACTTATAACAAAAAATTCTGCTGATACAATTAAAAGAGTGTGTTTGGAATTGGGCGGTAAAGGCGGGAATATTGTTTTTGCAGATTCTCATTCTGATGCAGTAAGGGAAGGTATTAGTAATGTTATGAGTAATTCTGGTCAGTCTTGTGATGCTCCCACACGTATGCTTGTTGAAAAATCAATTTATGAAAGAGCGGTTAAAGAAGCTGCAGAGGAAGCTAATAATATTAAAGTTGATTTAGCGCAAAAAAAAGGAGAACATATCGGACCAGTAGTATCAAAAACTCAGTTTGATAAAATACAGGACTTAATTCAAAGTGGTATTGATGAAGGAGCAACTTTAGTTGCTGGAGGCCCTAGCCGCCCTGATGGATTGGATAAAGGCTATTTTGTTCGACCAACAATTTTTAC
>Ga0315336_1001584_pt1 | contig 42183 bp, 34 predicted proteins | sample ASW5metaG_FD_204512 | JGI IMG/M metagenome (GOLD analysis project Ga0315336, IMG submission 204512) | Ammonia-oxidizing marine archaeal communities from Monterey Bay, California, United States - ASW #5 | ecosystem: Environmental > Aquatic > Marine > Intertidal zone | place: USA: California... | reverse complement strand
GCTTACCCGCGATCGCCGAGGCCGATGAGACGATTCCGATCGGCGATGACAAGTTTCATAAGCGCCGGGTCGGCGAAGCGCTCCATCCGCGCTACGAGACCCTCGCCACACTGGAAAAACTCCGCACCGAAATGGGCTCTGCCATTTTTAGCGCCCAGTATCAGCAGTCGCCCGTCCCTGACGGCGGCGCGATGATCCACCGCGAGTGGATCCGATACTATGACCAACCGCCGGAGCGCACCTATCGAACCAAAGTCATTCAAAGCTGGGACACTGCAGCAAAAGTCGGCAGCCAGAATGACTGGTCGGTCTGCACCACGTGGCTTTTGGTTGATAAGCACTTTTATCTGTTGGACGTGACGCGAGGGCGATACGAGTATCCTCAATTGCGCGCCACGGCGATCGCGCTCGCGCAACGATACGATCCACACAAAATACTGGTCGAGGATGCATCAACCGGGATCGCTCTGGCTCAGGAACTTAAACAAAGTGGTATCTACAGCGTGAGACCTGTCCCCATCGAGCGGGATAAACAGGGCCGTCTGTTCGTGCATCAAGCCAAGTTCGAAGCAGGGCTGGTGCTGTTTCCCCGGAAGGCGCCATTCCTTGCGCAGCTCGAAGCCGAGCTTCTTACTTTCCCGCAGGGCAAACACGATGATCAGGTCGATAGCCTCAGCCAGGCGCTCGCATACAAGGGCGGCTACGATACGACCCTTTCGTGGGTCGGATGACAGCGCAGCAAGATGGTCCAGTTGCGTCTCACCTGTCAGATTTCGACCTTTTGAAGTTTCGGCGACGATTGCGCACAGCCGGCGTCGAAGAAACAGCTCTTAGCTAGCAGCGCGCGCAAAGATATAACGCCACTATCGTAATCAAAGCTTCCGGATTGATGAGAACCGCATCGTAAAGACGGGGCTCTTCATTGAGCCTGCCAAGGTTACGCTTTGCTCTGCCACGCAATCCACGTTCGAGGGAAAGAACGCTCCCGAGAACCGTACTGTGTCCCCACGCTTCATAGCGGCGAGGGATTTAAAGAACTGCGTGTCGGGATCAATCAGGGTCTTATCAGAATAGTCCGACAGAGCGTTATTCCATGTTGAAACCTGCAGGCCCTGCTCAATTTCGAGCGTAATCACACCTTTGCCATCGCCATTGGTGGAAAGATAGGCCACCTTTCCGATCCATCCCGATGCGCTCTGGCCGTTCAATGCGCTGCAGATCGCCTGCTGTCGGATATTGCGGAATCCGCCTGCGGCTAGTTCATTCGGGGCAGACGTGAATTGGGATCGCGCCTGCTTGATGGCCGCCATAAACCGAACTTGATCTGACGGAAGAGGTACGCTCGGGGCTGGTGGAGCAGTACTGCGGCCGCCGCCAACCAAGGCTCCGACAACGATGAATCCAAGCGCGCAGCCCAAGGCTGCCTTGATCGCAATATTCATGGGACCTCTCTCAACCAGTGTTAATGTGCCCTCCCGCCGCGTAATGAACCGCTCAGCGTGGGCAGACAGCACATCGCTTCCCAGCGGGCGGAAGTCCACGACGCTTTCGACTGCCCGTGCACTATCGCCAACCTCAGTTAATATAATCCTATTTTGGGATAATCCGTTTTCGGGATCAAATTGCTTGCCGCCGATTCACGGCTCTGGCGGCACATGCAGAAGACCCTCACATCCGCAGATTACGCGCGCCTCATCAGTTTTCTGGTCGCGGCCCGGGACAAGGCCGACATGAGCCAGCAGGCGCTTGCCGATGCGCTTGATGTGGAACAATCCTTTATTGCCAAGTATGAGGCTGGCCAGCGCCGGCTCGACGTGATCGAGTTTATTGCCATTGCAAAGGCGCTTGGTGCAGATCCGCTAAAGCTTTTGCGGGACTTTCTCGCCGGAAAAGTGCCTCCCCCGGCCAAGAAACGGCGCTGAACGGCTGAATATTCCCCGCATGATCATCTTGTGATCCAAACCGGGCGAACTTCGCCACAAGATTGCTCGCACTTCCGCTCGACTTCCCCGCCATACGGAGCGTCACTGTGCGCACCCATAGCAAGGAGTTGAGCATGGACCGCAGTTATATTGATCCCGCCATCAAGAGCATTCTCACAGAAGTTCACCAACGCACGATCGAAGCTTCTCGCGTCGCCAAGGCGGCCGACGTTTGCGCTCAGGCCGGTAGCGTCGATGAGGCGATCTCGGTGTCGATGGATCTCGATCGGATTTTCTATGACGCAGGCCGCTTGCACGAGGCGGCCTGCCTGCTCAAGCGACTGTCAGGCGACTAGTCTTTCTTCAGCCTGAAGGCTCCCCTGCCCGTCAGCAATGGCGGGCTCGCGGCCGTGGCAGCTCAGGATGCTGTCCTACACGCAGGAGAAGCCGAAATGCCTACCGATCATCGAAAGCCTCGCAAGACGACGCGTAAATCCTCACCGGCACCAAAGCGATCAACGAAACCGGCCTTGAAGGCTCAGCCGCCGGTTGTATTGAACAAGCCAATAGCTCAGAAGACGCCCAATGAGGCCATGTCCAAACGGGACAAGGTGCTCAATCTGCTGCGCGCTCCGTCCGGGAGTACCATCGCGGCAATCATGAAGGCCACCGACTGGCAGCAACATTCGGTGCGCGGCTTCTTTGCCGGAGTCGTCCGCAAGAAACTGAAGCTCAATCTGACCTCCGACAAGGTTGGTGGCGAGCGCCGCTACCGGATTGGAAAACCTGCGGGCTCGAAGTGATGCTCACCCGTTCTCTATCGAGCGGGCGACCAATCGATCCGGGGGTGGAAGCCGAGCTAAAACAGCTCGGCTTCATGCCTATCGCCAACTTGCGGATCAGATATCGGGAGCTATTCCGATCCGAACCTCCCCGGGCATTTGGGCCAGACCTGCTGCGGCGAAGTATCTCCCAGCAGATTCAAGAGAAGACCTACGGCGGCCTTTCGCGCGAAGCGAAGAAGCTACTTGGCCAACTCACACGATCCATGGCTTCCGGGAAGACAGGTCGCCTAGAGGTGCCGCAGCGGATCAAGCCCGGCTCGGAACTGGTGCGGATTTGGAACGAACAGACGCACAGGGTCACAGTGTTAGCCAAGGGCTTCGCCTACCAAGGCGAGGTCTTCACCAGCCTCTCGGAGATCGCCAATCGGATCACCGGCACGCGTTGGAATGGCCCGAAGTTCTTTGGACTGCGGACGAGAAGCAAAGAAGCAAGCAAGACGGTCGAGGCAAAAAAGGGCAGAAAGGGAGCCTGCCGTGGCCGCAAGTAATATGAAACCGGTTCGCTGCGCCATCTATACCCGCAAATCCACCGAACACGGCCTTGAGCTTGAGTTTAATTCGCTCGATGCTCAACGGGAAGCATGTGAGGCCTATATCAAGAGTCAGGCCTCACAGGGATGGCGTGTTCTACCTCAGCCTTATGATGATCCGGCGTTCTCCGGCGGCAATCTCGATCGCCCTGCCCTGAAGCAGCTTCTGGCAGACATCGAGGCCGGTCTGATCGACGTCATTGTCGTCTACAAGATTGACCGCCTGACCCGATCGCTCGCTGACTTCGCCAAGCTGGTCGAGACTTTCGATCGGAAGTCAATCTCGTTCGTCGCTGTGACCCAACAGTTCAACACCACCTCGTCTATGGGACGGCTGACATTGAATGTGCTGCTGTCCTTTGCCCAGTTCGAGCGAGAACTGGCGTCCGAGCGTGTCCGGGACAAAGTCGCCGCCTCCCGCCGCAAAGGCAAATGGACCGGCGGGACTGTTCCCCTCGGCTACGAGGCCAAAGACAAGAAACTCGTCATAAATCTGAAGGAAGCCGAAACCGTCCGTACCATCTTCAGGCAATATATCGCTCTGAAATCCTTCGGCCGCCTAGTCCAGAATCTCGACCAGCGCGGCATCGTCACCAAACGGCGCTACACCAAGGCGCCGAAATATCGCGGCGGCATCCCCTTCACCTATGGTCCCCTCGCCCATCTTCTGAAGAACCGCGTCTACCTCGGCGAGGTGCATCATGACGGCAAATGGTATCCGGCCGAGCACAAGCCCATTCTCGATCACAAGACCTTCGATCAGGTGCAGACGCTGCTCGCCGAGAATCGCGTCACCACGCAAACCCGTCGATCAACTAGCGGGGCCCTTCTCGCCGGCAAGATTCTCGATGATCGAGGCAACCGAATGAGCCCGAGCTTTGCGGTGAAGAACGGCATTCGCTATCGGTTCTATATTTCACGTGCACTTATGCGCGGCAGAAAAACTCAAGCCGGCTCCGTTGCCCGGATTCCAGCACAGGCCATCGAGAACCTGGTCATCACGGCGATCCGGGAGCACCTCGCACTCGACGTGCAGACTCCCGATGATCAGCTCAGACATCTTGTCGTGGATTCCGTTGCTGACGTCGTCGTGCATCCCAAGAAGATCACGATCCGCCTGCAATCAGACAATGCACAAACCATCGAGATTCCGTGGCAAGCCTCAGTGAAGAACGGTCCCGCACTGGCGCCATCCTCGAACTATGCCGATCAGCCAGATCCAAAGCTTTTGCAGGCAATTGTTCGTGCGCATGCCTGGCTGCGGGATCTAAAGTTGGGCAAATTCGACAGCGTCGAGGCGATAGCCACGTCGGTCAAACTCCATCCGAAAGTCGTTCGGCAGGAGCTGCGCTATGCGTTTCTGGCGCCTTCCATTACCCAGGCCATTCTGACGGGTGATCAACCGCCAACCATCACGCTGGCCCGGATTCCAAAGACGCTGCCTTTGGCCTGGTCTGGGCAATGCCGCACCTTGGGGTTTTGATCGGATTCGCACACCCGATGTTATGAAATATTGAAGGTCCATTTCATACCAAAAGCAGACATTCATCAATACGTTGTCATCGCTCCGTCCGCTGTTAGAGGCGGCTCTAATCATCTTAGGCTGTAGTGTCTCCGCCCCACGGGCACTACGTGTCGTCCTCCTCTGGCTCCCCACGCCACGAGCTCGTGTCGACTTTCGCCTCGGTTTGATTTGAAAGGAGCTGAATGGGCTCGGCTATGGTGGCCGCCGTCGTGCAGACAAAGGGGAAGTTCTCCTCGATCATTGCGGCGTCCGACCCCGATCCGTAATGCAACGTGACATCAACGTTACCGGTGATCTCATAGCGGATGATATCGCCATCTATGCTCAGAACGCGCATTTCATCGTAGAGGACACCCCCAGTCTCATAATGTCCGGCGACCAGATCAAGGCTGTCAATTGTTTCGTCTATGAAAGCCTTGACTGCTTCATCATAGAGATGCCCCTCGATCCGGCTTATAACCTCTCTGTGGACGTCTTCGGTCACCTCAAAGATCTCGAGCAGCGCGCTGATGGTTTCATTTGCGAGATTTTCGAGTTCGGCTGGATCACTAATAACTGTATCAGGCTTTAGATGAGTACGCTTGTTCAACTCGTTAAATGCAGGGCCAATCTCGGCGTGGAATTCCTTCGGATCGAGCTTTAGTCCGCCCTTTAAAAATTGGTCCGTCAAGCCACCGCGGCTTGCAAAGCAGGCACGTTGGCGGCGAGTTGGGCCTTCCAGCTGCGGGTGCTGCTCGTACCAAGCGCATGATTCGATTGCATCGTCATCCGGAGCCAGTTGCTTCAGCATGTGATCGCTGAGATCGCGCATGCTTACCGAGAAATGCTGAGCCCTTGTCGCAACGTTTTCCTGGTCCAGCGCAGCGATCGCTCCGCGTAGCAAATCTCGCGAAAAATCATCCTGGAGCCGGCCTTCGAGCCGCTTTACCAAGTCATCATTCGGCATTTACAGTCCGCATTACCAAGGCCATATTTCGAGCCACTGCTGTGTATTTGATGCCAATATTCGCTTGTTAGTTGGCCTCAGACTAATCATGAGACAGCTTCAACGGTGGCAATGGGCTTCGGATCGATTTTTTCCTGTTCAAGAAATCGAGCATCATCGCCTCCCAAGAAAATAGCCAGGGATTGCCACGGGTGGCCTGGTAGCAGATCGATTTTCCGCGACGCCTTGCCGGGGGTTCCGTGCAGACGCGCCAAAGCGGGATTCATGAGATGGGGCAGAACCGGAATTGATACAAGGGACGTTAGATGTAGCGCGATACGCAGGCCGCCTTCGTCGATGTCTCCCCAATGATGGATACGCGAGATTCCGGGCCACCGTGAAATCGCTACCAACGCCGCTGCGACTGCCCTCGACGGGAAACCACCGGTGTAGACGACCACGTCGTCGACCTGCAGCGCTTCCCGCACATGCCGATTGAAGCTCGCGAGGTTTTCGATCGTGAGGATCGATCGGATCGCACCCGCTGGTTCGATCGCTGGTGCCTGTTCAGGAGGAAGCCCCACATAAACCAAGCCCGCGAAATCCACACCCGCGAGACGAACCGGACCGGCCATTAAGACGGGCTGCGAAAACTTCTCCAAGCCCAGGCTAGCCATGGCTTCATTGTCAGACAGATCGGCATCGAGTTTTCCAATCTGCTTCAGGAAATTGATGATCCGCGATGCGCACCGTTCCAGAAGCTTGGTATTGCCTGTGGTTTGCCCGGAATACGTTCGAAGATCGCGTCGGTCCATCGGATCTCGCGCAAGAACGGCATCCAGAGCTGTGATGAATTCTACCGCCTGATCCGCCTGCTCAAAACTAATCGAGAACGGCCGCTCTCCCCGCAGCCATCCGTCGATAATACTGTCTCGCGCTCGTATTGCGTCGGTGTGCTTTGGTGCCACAGACGCCCACAGTCGGGATACCGCTGCTCTTGCACGCTCGACCGCCGGAATCCTGCCAAGAAACTCGTAAAGGAGGGCGGCATCTCTCAATCGGATACGTTCGGTCAGATGCTGCGCCTCACCGCGGCCCTTGACCACGCTGATGGCGCCTTGGCGTTCTGCATCCGCAAGAAGCCGGTCGAATGCCGCACGCTCCGCTGCAGAAGGGAAGTCGGCAGGCGCGCGTTCAGCCGGTTGGCGTGTCCTGTCTGGGACACGTTCTACCCGATCGAGAAGAATGCCCAAAATGTCGCGTGCCTTACCTGCGCTCACGTTATTCCGCTGCCTTTTGCGTCGCTTGCTCGCTCTCTGTCCTGAACCATTCCACGCCGCGATGCTCCGGATTGGCTGCCTGCATCTCGGCCTGAGCTCTCGGACCAATTCGCTCGGCATCCACGGCAACGCGATCCGTGCCACTCATGCGCGTCACCGAGATGATACAGTCCACTGATTCAAGGAACGTCGCGCGATGAATCTCGGGTGCCGCGATGACCAGTTGGAGCCCGAGATCACGGTAAAGCGTGATAAGATTCTGCGTGTTACCGATATCCAACTTGTTAAAGGCTTCATCGAAGGCGACCAAACCCATGCCTTCTGTACTGCCATCGCGTCCCCCTTTGGGGAAGTAAACGGACACCATACTGGCGGCAATGGCCACATAATAAGGCGCCTGACGCTGCCCTCCCGATAAAAGCCCAACCAACTTCGAGAACGCTTGCTGTTCACCCGCTTGATTCTCCAGGAACAGCTCGAACTCGAAGTAGTTCCTGTAGTCTTCCAAGCGGCGCGTATCCTGATCGCGCGTAACGATCTCCTCTACTTGCGCCATCGCGCGCTTCATCTCGTCGTCGGCTGTGCTTGCCTTATCCGCCAACGCCGCAAATGATGCATCCTGGCTTCCGATAATGCGCTTCACGAGATCGTAGAGCGGTTTGAAGTCCGCGGATATGTATCTTTTGAACGAGTACTTTTGACCTACAAACGAATATGCGGCGAGCCTCTTGTTCAGAATATCGAGCTGCGTCTTTATCTTCTCAAACCGATCGGACATTTTGGCGAGCAGGTCTTCCTTAAGCGCTGCCTCAAATTCATGACGCGCCTGAATGACTTTCTCGCGGTGGGGCCGGAGTTCATGTTCTTCGAGCCGCACCTCCCGCGCAGCGCACCAGAAGCAATGCTCAGCATGGCCGGCATCCTCCGGAAGGGGACTTGGACCTTGAATATACTGCCGAACGTATTCACCAAATTCGCGTAGGGCACGCGTACCGTTGTCGCGCGCAAGCCGCGCATATTCCTCAGCGGCTTGCCTTGCTTGATCGCGGCGCTCTGCGAGAAATCGCACCTCCTCGCCGCGCTTCTGAAACACCTGCATACCCAGTGTCGTCCGAGCCTCGTCGATCGTAAAGGCTCCTGCCTCTGCGAAAGCGATCAGTTTCGTCATGCGATCGGTGGCTTGTTCTCGCTCAATTGCTTCAGCAGCCAGCGACATCTTCGCGACGGCGTCCTGACGCTCCGTGATCCGCTCGACGGCCCGAATTGAACGCGTACTGCTTGTCCGCTCTTTTTCACGCAACTCTTTTATTTCTTTTTCGTATTCCGCTGTCTCTCTTTCGATGCGTTCTATCTCCAGCCGAAGGGCTTGGCTCTTGGGATCTTCGACCTGTTCCCGATCCTTCAGGAGCGCTGTTCGCCGCGCTTCGGCCCGCTTGACGTTTTCCGCTGCTTCTCGCAACTGCGATACAACGTCATCCTTACGTTCCAGTCCCGCGAGGTACGTAACCGCGCTGTCGAGCATCTTCAGTTCCCGATCCTTCTCAGTGATCTGGTTTCGAAGGAGGGTCCGCTTTGCTTGCGCGGATGCCAGCGCCGCAGTTTGCGCCGTCTTTCCAAGAATAGGACTGAAATCGCTAAATACCCGCAGTGAAAGCGCGGCAGTCGTCTTGCCGTTGCGCGTGATGGCGTGATCGTAATCCTGCAATTCCTGTTCAGTATCAGCGCGGACATAGCGCCCGACCTGGGTATCGACAAAGGCGCGCGCATCAACGTTATCGGTCCGCAACACGTTCGCAATCGATCGCTGTGGCAGGGCGCGATTCGAACCCCGCCGGGTCTTGCGCGTATTGACAATCCGGCAACCGTGCAAGCTTGAACGATGCCGCCAAAGATAGTCAAACGCGCTTTCAAGCTGCAACTCCGGCACAATCAGCGCTTCTCGGTTCGGTCCAAGAAGCATCTCCAGGGCGAGAGCCCACGATTCGTCAGCGATCTCCACAACATCTGGAAGAGCGCTGCTTTGAATATCGTTTAGCGCGAGAGCACTCATAAATTCCCGCACGTGGGGCGAAAGCACGCTTCCGCGTCCGTCGTTCGTGCCGCGAAGCGACTGCTCCAGATTATCTAGCTGCTGACGGTCCTCGGCAATTTCCGCGATTCGGATATCGCGCTGCTGCGCGAGCGAGGCACGCACCCCCAAGATTGCCAACGCGCGCCGCGCCGTGTCCGCCAACAATTCGCTTTCAGCTACAAGCCGCTCCGTGGCATGTTCGCTGGCGGCGCGGACAAGCTCCGCCGCTGCCTGTATGGCCCCATGATGCACAATTGGTACGAATTGACGTATCGCGGAAAATTGAGAGATGTGCCGAAACTCATTCATGCCGCTGTCGAATGATGCAATGGCGCGTGCCTTATCGTCGTTGGCAACCCGTTCCTCGACCTCAATGGCTCGAATCTTCGATGCACCTTCGCCTCCCGCAAGCATCGTCCGTTTGCGAATGATCTGGTCGTGATTCTCCGCGACCACGCCGGTGCGACTGGCAATCAAGCGATTAAACGATGCATTCTCTTCATCGGCGCGATCCTTTTCCTTCTCTAGTTCCCTGATCTCAAATTCCAGCCGCTTGCACTCCGAGGCGCTAGCGATATATTCCTCCGTTTGCGCTTGAAGCGTTTGCCTCGCCCATGTCGCGAAGCGACTTCGAATAAGGCGTATTGCCCTGATTTCCATTTCGAGTTCTTCAGCGCGATTTTCCATCGACCGCCATGTTTCAATAGACGAGCGGATGCGCTCGACATTGAGGGGATCCGCTTCAAGCACGAAGCGCCTCACAAAGTCCGTAGGGTCGCGGATTTCTCTGGCTAGGACGGCGTTATTGAAGCTGCGCAGAAAGAGGCGCGCATCCGGTGATGAGCGCGGCCGCATAGCGGCCAGGTACTCGGCGACGAACTGCGTCGATCGAGCGTGCAGCGTAAGCGCTTTGCCCCAGTTTTTCTTCAGCCGCTCGATGATTTCGTCATGGGAAACTACGAACTCGTCGCCGTCTTCATCGCGCTCGATAAAATCTTCAAACGAGAATGCGTAGCCCCGCGCAATGAACAGCGCCCGCGACGACTCCGTTCGCTCGCTATGATCCGCATGTAGAAGCAGGCCGATGGTCAACGGCTCGTCCGTAACCGTATCGCGAAACGTAAGAGCGAGAACCGTCTCGCACCGCTCACGCTTGGGTGCCCCACGATCGAAATCACTCACTTGGCCAAGGCAATAGCTCAGCACCGTGCGGTCGCTTTTCTCGCCGGCAGAAGGATTAAGGTCGATGAAGTTCCCGTTATTACCTGTAATGACCACCTGAAGGCCGTCGAGGATCGCGCTCTTGCCCGCTCCTGTCGGTCCAATGACGGCGATCATGCCGCCCACATCAAGGTCAAGAACCTCGAAAACATACCAATTGTGGAACGAAAGGCGCGTGAGCTCATACATCAGAAGATGCCTCGTCTGGATCGAGACGTTGCCGTTCCGGTGACGATCCGGCCCTGTCCGGCGCGACAGCTGAGTCACGCTCGCGCGCACTCCAAGCAAGGAATTCTTCAGGCGCTCCCAGCTCCACCCACTTCACAACAGAGGCGGTAAAGACATCATCGACAAGAATGCCTATGCCGGGGAGGACCGTAACCGGGGTAAGTCGCTCGACACGATCCGCATCATGCAACAGAACAGCTCCTCGCCGCCGCAACGACTTCAGGATTTCTTCTAGCCGGGACTCAATCGGTGGATCTGCCTTTCCAAGCGTCCGGATTCGGTCGAATATCTCGTCGGTGTTGGTCTCAACCCGACCGACTTCATCCATAATGCCCGCTCGCAAGCCTTCGTCATAGGCAACACGCAGCGCAAGCAGGACAAGAGTCTCGTCTTTCTTGAGACGCGAGAATTGCCAGCCGTACCGGTTCTGGCCCCGGACCAGCGCGATCATTCCGGTCGGCGGCTCAATGACAATGCTCACCCCCATCGCACCGAAGTACCGCTCGAAAAATGTGCTGTGACGGCGAATGAGGTCGTAGATTTCTCGCCGAAGCAGGCTTGTGTCCGGATAAATGATCTGATGGGCAAGGAGCGCTTGAATCGCGGTCTCGATATCGACCTTCTCGACGGGCGGGGTGCCTCGCCGACCTTCGAGAAGGTCGCGAAGTTCGTCAAGCTCCAGCATGCGACGCTACCTTTCCCACGCGACGAACGACGAAGTCGGGACACGAGATCCACTCATTCTCGAATTGTGTGGGCTTGATTTCGATAGCGTAGTGCCGCGCTAGAGCGCCGTCGCCGATCTGCTGCAAAGTACGAAGCCGCTCGAAAATGAAGAAATCATCTAGCGACGAAAGAGGCATGTCGGCCGCTTGCAACTCTCGCAGTTCGCCGAAAGCGGTGTCGAGATAGGCGGTCATTTTTGCAGCTGTGATTGCTGTGCGGCCCCGGTAGGTATCAAGCGCCGCGCGATAGGCAAGAAATGCTGGATCCGGTGCTTCACGCCGAATTTTTCGAGGTTTTATGACTTCCCGCCCACGTTTGTGCTGATAGAGGTCTTCTCTGCCGATCACTGCTTGTTCCGGAAGAAGGTTATGCGGGATGGATAGCTCAAGCGAGGAGGAACCAGCCAGATCGCCGAGCTTGGCTAACGCCTCGATCACACGTTCGGTCTTCGTCTCCGCGATGCGGTCCATGAATCGTAGGGTATTAGAAATTCGTCGTTCAAGCCGCTGGTTCGTTGCCTCGATAATTTCGAGATAGTCTCCGATCCGCTCAAATACCGATATCACGTTGCGCAATTCTTGAGTAACTAGCGCATACGCATCTTCAACACTCTCGCCGCGCCCCTCCTTGACGTATGCCTCGGAGAGGACAGTCATCCTTATTTCGTTGGCAAGAATGCCTTCCGCTGTGTCGATAATCTTACGTCTGAACCGGAAAGGATTGGTTGAGCTCTTCAGCCGCTTAAAATCTGAGATCAGGAAATGCTCGACGAAATCGTCGAAGAACTTTCTGAATAGGGTCCGCATATCGGTCTGGCCGACCAGCTCTTCTTCAATTTGCCGTATTGCGCTTGAGATCGAGCGCAAGTGATGCATAAAAGACTTAGCTGACCGCTGCGCGTTACGGACGGCCTCCGACCTGTTCTCGGGATCTTTATCGGCTCCTTCGAGCTGCAACAGAACTTGCAAGACTTCCCCGCCATAGGAGCGCGTTCGTCCTGCTTTGATTTCCAGTAGGATTGTTAGAATGAGGCGTCCGTTAGCATTCATATCGACAACGCGGCGGTAGCGATCCCGAAATTCGGTTAGCCACCCCGTGTCAAGGAGCCGCCGGTACGCAACGATGGCTTTGGCATCTGCGGTCTCCGCTGCCGGCGCATGCGGCACCTCATCGTTGAGTTGAACGTTACGGCCCTGACGGTCGATAAATTCCCTAATCGCCTGGGTCATTTCCTGTCGCGAAACGACGCCCGGAATATCTCCGAAAACATCTTGGTCGATGTGCTCCAAAAGATCGGCGTAGAACCAACGTGCCTCGCCAGAAAAAATGCGAAAGATATCCGGCGGTAGCCCGCCAAATATTCGAGAGCGCGCTTCGTGGGCTTCTTCCTCGGTCATGAAACGCCCCTGATCAAGCAAGTCGGCGGGCAGACGCGAAAGGATTGTTCCCGCAACCTATGAGAGCAGGTGTGAACAAAAACAACAAATACAGCAAGGTCGGCGCGCTCCGAATCGCCAAATGACCCGACCGATTAGGCCGCCACAGCGTCCTTTTGGTAGGGCAGATACCGCGGGATTACCTGCGTATCATCTTCTATACCCCGACGGATCTCCAATGTGAGGAGCTTGTCTGTCTCGAAGGCTGGGCTCAACTCGAGCGCCAGGTAGTCAAACAGAGGCTTCTCGTGGACGGCGACAATGATCTTACGATGCTGATTGCGCGATATCGTTCGCAACAGCGCCGCGAATTGGGCGATGTGCAACTCGTCCATACTTTGCACAGGATCGTCGAGCACCAGCCACGGCAACCGTGAGGTTGCGACAGAGAAATGAAGGGCAAGGAAGAGCGTTAGCGCTGCCGTGTTGAGATTTCCGGAACTCAACATTGAACCCGGCGTGCCGGCGGGCATTCCTTTGCGATGAAGAGTTTCCAGAGTCGCGCTGATTTCGGCCGAATCCACCGGAATTCGAAACGCTGGAATAAAGGGCTCAGTTGGAGCAAGGCGCACAAACAAATCGCGCCACAACGTGTTCAGGGAGTTGTTGAACACGTTGCGCACGGCATCCGTTCTTGCCCTACGAGCGATATCGGAAAGTTCCTTTGCACGCTTACGGTCGGCGTCTGCAACAGTGAATGCGTCATCCAGCTTTTCGATGTCGCCATCGAGCCGAGCAATATCGCCAGCGACAGTGTCCCGCTGAGAGCGCAGCCTAAGGATGAGCGCGCATCGAGTTATTGCCGTTTCGAGTCCTCGCTGGACTCGCTGAAGACCTTCCACACGCGCTGTGATCGCCTGTCGAAGTTCCGTCAGGAATTGCCCGAGCTGATCCGACTGACCTATCGGCTTGCCGCCAAAGGCTTCGCTGATGCGTGATGCACTGCCGCGTAGTTCGTTAGAAAGCCGATCGTTCTCCCGGAAGCGACCAAGCTCGCGCGATGCCACAGCTTCGTCGGAGAGAAATTTCGCACCCACCGCCACTGTATCGGAAATTCGCACGAGCGCTACTTGACACTCCGTTAGCGAAACAATCCAGCGTTTGGTCTGTAGCTTGGTGTCATCCGAAAGGATGGCAGAGCGCAGACGGTCAAGCCGCCGAGTTGTCGTGGTGATCCGTGTGGTAGCCGAAGTCTGCTCGTTGGACAGTTGACCAAGGCGCGCCGCATCAGCCGTTATCTGGGCAATATGCTGCTGCACGTGAGCAGATAATGGTTCTTTCGAGACTTCGTCGAAGTCGCGACCGCACACCGGACATTCGTTATCATGTATGTGCGGGAGAATGCCCGCCAGCGCCGCTGCAATCTGGCCGGACGTTTTGGAAATTTCGGCAATCTGCGACGAAATGATCTTGAGCCGGGCCTCGTCCTGTGCCTGGGCCTCTGCCGCCTGCTTCTGCAACGCGAGGTTCTCGTCATCCGTCGACAACAGACCCTTCAACCTAGCTAGCTCTTCTTCGAGGCGTTGGCGAGCAGACGCATAGGCGACATCCGGATTGGTCGATGACCAAGAAGGAAGATCGGGGAATGTTTCACGGAGCGCAACGGAAATTGCTTCTAGCTCAACGCCGGTTGTCTCACGCCAATTGCCAGCACTTACTGCCGCCTTACCCGCGCGATCCTCAACCTCTGCACGCTGAACCAAACCGGCGCTCTGGATACTCGACCACGCTCTCTCGACAGACTGAAGTTCGTTCAGCCGACCGCGCTCGTCCAGCAGTCGATGGCTTGCGTCTTGTTGCCGTAACTCATCGCGCAACACTTCGATTGATTGCAGGTCGGCCTTGCGGCCCGGCAGCGCTACGTCGAGTTCATCTTGTAGACTCGTGAGCTCACTTGCGAGCTGTTGCGAAACATCCGAACGCTCTCGCAGCAGGCGCGAACGCTCAGCTTCCTTCGATTTTTTCAGGTCTTCCGCGTCCTTGTACGCCGGCGCGAGCTTTCGCACATTACGAACGTCACCAACAGGTTGAAGCCCGTCAATAACCGCATCGAGCTGGTCCAGCCTCAGAAGGTCTTTCACGAAATGCGTTAGGGCCGACTCCTTGTTGGGATCAGCGTCCTGATAGATTTTTAGCAGGCGGCTCAAGGTGGATTGGGCAAGCATGCAACGATTGCTAAAGAACTGCGCATCGTTACCATCGAGGAACGCGGTCCCACTGACCACGCCTCCCTCAACCGTTATCGCGCCTTGCTTCAGCGGAACATTGTTTTTGCCCGCCAGCGACACAGAAGCCTTCTTCTGACCTTGGTGGACCAGGAAGCGCTCGAAGATCTCATCATCCCGCTTCATCGCAGGAATTTCTCTGGTCAGCGCTAGCTCCAGCGCAGACAATACGCTGGTCTTACCGGCGCCGTTAGTGCCGTGGATCAGAACGATGGGAGCGTCAAGCGGGACGGACACCGTGCCGCGAATGCTGCGGAAATTCTGGATGACCAGACCTTCAATTGGATCAAGAACGGTCATATCAAGTCCCCGCTGCTATCCGACATCGCCGACATCGTCGCGGTGAGAGGTGTTTCAAGACGCTGGCGCAAGGCATCCTGAACGGCACGCGCCCCTCGCGGAGCAGTGCCTAATATGAGCACTCCTAGTTCGTCTGTTTGATTGCGCAGGTTGACCAGGGGGTCCGCTGCAACCGCCGACGTGTCCGGCACTTGCAGCGGCAAAAGGACCGCCAACCAATCACGAAGGAGATTGTCGTCCGATGGTCCCGTTGGCGTGCCAACTGGCAGAACTCGACAGACTTTGGAGATGGACTCCAGCGTCTGGTCGCCGGGGGTTGGACCAGTGATGATCGCAGTCACTGGTCGACGCGATTGTACCGCATCAAGCGCTCGACCCAACCCTCCAATCTTCTGACGTGCCCGCTCCTCTTTCTCGGTCACCGTGTCGATGATGACGATGAGGTCAGGTGACCTATCTGTGCCAACCAGCATCGCCGCAAACTCAAAAGGGATACTGCCGACCTTGAACGGCCTCGGTAGGCACTTGAATCCAGCGTTAACCAGAATGTCTACAATAAGGGCTACTGACGGGCTCAAAGTCATAGTCCAGCTTGCTCCCTGAACAGCTGCACAGCATCGTCCGCGTTTGCTGCCGACTGGAGGATCGATCGCACCGCAACATCCGTTGCCGCGTCCGGATCAAGAACTCTTCCGGGGGCCGATGACGGGTTCCGCTTCATACGCGGAGCCGCTGCCGTGCAGATAACGACAACAGTATCAGGGTCCTCTTCATCAATCGTTCCGTTAAGCACGAGACTGGCCGCTGCGTCACTTGTGGCGACGACGAACACTTTGCGCTTTGCGCCCGCATTGTCGATTTCAACAGCGCCGGCGTCCCCAACAGACATCGTCCACTTGTCGTTGATGATCTGGCCGAGGATTCCCGCAGCGTTTGCTAGCTCCGGCAAACCTGTCGTCCCAAGGTTGGGATCTCCCGCGATTTGAGACACAGGCAGCACACCCAACCCGGCGAAAGTGCCATTGCCAGCGTAAGCCGTTCCCCTGAACGAACTGAGCAGCTGGGAGCCTCGCTGGACGATGGCCTTCACGAAGGCCAGGCGGTCAGCATCGCCGCCCTTGGCGATACGATCACGCAGGGCCAACACACCCTTTGCGATCGCCTCACGGTCCGCTGCGCCAAATCCCGGCGCAGTCGCGCGGTCAGAATACGCAGTGAGCTTTTTGGTCAGCATGCTCAGCACAAGCGCCGTCAACAGCGGCTTCGAGTATGCAGGCAGTTTCGCCGACTCTTCTATTTCGACCTGATGCTCGGCATACTGAGCACCATAGACGTATTGAAGCAATTGCTCCTGATCGATCCCCAGTTCCTGCTGCGCAAACACGTAGGCAGGTGGGTGTGTTGGAAAGGCATGCGGCTTAAGGCTGTTGCCCTTGGCGAACACCGCCTTGATGTTGAAGTCCTGGATTGAGAGACCAACGACGAGCGATGGATTCTTGCTCGCTAGTCCCTCGAGTTCCCGACGCATCATTTTGTAGTTGTCATCGGTGGTCCATCCCAAGATTTGAGGCCCGCGACCGACAAGATATGGGCGGTAAGCCGCTGTATTCTCTTTCGCGCGGACAGCACATCCGTGGAACTTGATGAGACGCGTCCGCGACGCACCGGCTGTGAAGTCCTCTGCCGTCACGCAGACAGACATCATTCCTGCGGTACCAGCCGATAGCTGCCCAATCGCCTTCTCGACAAGGCCATCCCAGTTGGCTGTTGCGACATTTGCCAACAACCCTTCCAGCGCGAGAACTGCGACACACACGTGTTCGCAGTCAGGTTCGGTCGCGGCGTTGGCGTATGTGCCTGGAACATCGACAACCTCCCAGAGCAGGTAGTCGACGTCTTTGCCAGCAACGACAATGGCGAGCAGATCAGAATATCTTCTGATGAGCCTACCCACCACATCGTCGATCGTCGCCCAGGTTTCAGGAGATGTTGCGAAATCGATGTTCGCCTTCTCTGCCGCGCTCAAGCCCGCCAGTCCGATCGCCTTATCGAACGCGATAGTGAACGCGCCCGCGCCACCTTCCGCAGCTCGCTTGTCCCACAGGTGCTTTAGAATCCTGTGACAAATCTTGCCAAGGTCATCGACCTTTTCCTTCGAGATCGCCGACCCTAGCCAGAAAACATATTTGCCGTTGGCAATGCCGTCGGCAGTCTCCTTGAACGGACCATCAAGCAGTTCAAGAACCGTCGAAATCGATATGTTCGCGGCAGTAACGCCTGCGGGCAGTGCGACCAAAATACCTAACCCCCGAAGGATTTACCCATCATCGCCAAGACTTACAGAATTGCAAGGAGGTCGCGCTCGTTAGCACGACCGACGGCTTTACCTGCACGATCGATGGGGGACGCTCGCGAAAGCCGCCTTTGGGGGATGGTCGCGCTGCACTGAATGTCGGAAAAGGGTCAAAAGCAGACATCTCGCGTATCGATAAGCGAGGCGCAATTGAGACGGAAATTCTGGCCAGCACTCAGTGCTATCGAACCCGTCTCTGGCCTAGATTCTCTGAAAACGGGAATATTTTGATAGACGGCCGGAGAATACTAGTCGATTACAGGCGCGCTGGCGGAAAAACGGTCTCTGTAGAGAATGACCTCGCGTGAAAAGCCCGCCATTGGCGGCGCTTTCTCGCAACTAAGAGAGAAATTCTCCAAGTCACGCACTGGATGGCTGGGGCGGGAGGATTCGAACCTCCGCATGGGGGAATCAAAATCCCCTGCCTTACCACTTGGCGACGCCCCAATAGCGCTGAACGGTTGACGGCGAGGGCCGGCCTGAGCCGTTTCGCGCCGTTCGTGTCGGAAGGTGGCGGGCGGATGTCCTTGAGAACATTATGAGCCGCACCGATTCACCGTGGCAGCGCAGGTCTTAGAGCATTTTCCGGCAAAGTGGAAACCCGCTTTTGGGCAGAAAAATGCTGTGAAACCTCGGGCTTCACGCCGTTTCCACGCCCGTTCTCCTTCTGCCCGGCAATCTCTTTTGCGCGGCGGGGCGATGCTGGAGCAGCCGCAGTTCCCGAGTCGGACCATGATTTCAGCCCTAAACCAGTTGCGCGGCATGGCTGAAGTGATCCTGCGCCGCAGTTGAGGACGAGCCTTTTTCGTGGGAAGACAAAGGGGCGCCAGGCGGACCCGACAAGAACCGCAAGCGCGAGGAAAACAGACTGCCAAACAACGACTTATGCGAGTAAAATTTGCGCGCTCAGCCCGCCCCGGCCAATGGCCATGCGCGGAACGAGCGCCGCCCGAGGCCAGCCGAACAGCGAGATCATGCCATGACCTACCGCGCGCCGATCAACGACATGCTTCTTTCCCTCAATCACGGCGCCGGCCTTTTGGCCGCCGTGGAGGCTGGACATTATAATGGCTACGATCCGGAATTCTCCGCAGCGGTGATCGAGGAGGCCGGCAAGTTCGCCACCGACGTGCTCGAGCCGCTGAATCAAGCCGGCGATCGCGAGGGTATCAAGCTCACCGACAAGGGCATCGTCACCGCGACCGGCTGGCCCGATGCCTACAAGCGCTGGTGCGAGGGTGGCTGGAACGCCGTGTCCGGCTCTGAGGAATTCGGCGGACAGGGTCTGCCGCTCGCCGTGCATTCGGCGGTTAACGAAATCTGGAGCGCCTCGAACCTCGCGTTCGGCCTGTGCCCGCTCCTGACGCTGAGCGCGATCGATGCGCTCGATGCTCACGGCAGCGACGAGTTGAAGAAAATCTATCTCGATAAACTCATCTCCGGCGAATGGCCCGGCACCATGCAGCTCACCGAGCCGCAGGCCGGCACCGATGTCGGCGCGCTGCGCACGCGGGCGGAAAAGCAGGACGACGGCAGCTATCGCCTGTTCGGCACCAAGATCTTCATCACCTACGGCGACCACGACATGAGCGACAACATCGTTCATTTCATTCTGGCCCGCCTGCCCGGCTCGCCGCCGGGTTCGAAAGGCATCACGCTGTTTTTGGCGCCGAAGTATCTCGTCAATGCCGACGGCTCGCTCGGCGCACGTAATGATATTTACGCCAGCGGCATCGAGCACAAGCTCGGCATCCATGCTTCGCCGACCTGCACCATGACCATGGGCGACAAGGGCGGCACGATTGCCTGGGTGGTCGGCAAGGAAAACGGCGGCATGGCCGCGATGTTCACCATGATGAATCAGGCCCGCCTCGGCGTCGGCCTGCAGGGTGTCGGCCTCGCCGATCGTGCCTATCAGCGCGCGCTGGCTTATGCGCAGGAGCGCAAGCAGGGCAAGGCGCCCGGCAGCAAGAGCGACGGCTCCGATCCGATCATCATGTATCCGGACGTGAAGCGTAACCTGATGCTGATGCGCGGCATGACGGCGGCGGCGCGCACCATCTGCTACGCGACAGCTGTTGCCATCGACGTGTCACATCGCGCCACCGATCCGAAGGTGAAGGCGAAAGCCGCGACGCGCGGCGCATTGCTGACGCCGATGGCGAAGGCCTTCTCCACCGACATCGGCAACGAAGTCGCGGCTATCGGCGTGCAGGTGCATGGCGGCATGGGCTTCATGGAAGAGACCGGCGCCGCGCAATACGTTCGCGATGCGCGCATTCTCACCATCTATGAAGGCACCAACGGCGTGCAGGCCAACGACCTGCTGATGCGCAAGCTGCAAATGTCCGGCGGCGAGGCGGTGTGGGATCTGCTCGGCGAACTCTCCGCTATAGTCTCCAAGGTCGAGGCTTCGAACGATCCGGCCTTCGGCACCACGGGCACGAAGCTGCGCGATGCGCTTGGGTCGGTGGAACGCACCAGCAAGTGGCTCCTGGAAAAGATCGCAAGCTCGCCCGCGGAAGCGCTGGCGGGCGCGACGCCTTACCTGCGCATGTTCTCGACCACGCTCGGCGGCTGCATGCTGGCGAACGAGGCGCTGGCCGCGCGCACCGACGACGCGCTGCAGAACGACGCGCAGCGTTACGTCACGCTGGCAAGATTCTTCGCGGAGAACGTCACCGTGCAGTCCGGCGCGCTGGAGCGCGCGGTGATGGACAGCGCCTCCTCCGTCACCGGCGCGGACTCTGTGCTGATGGCGTAACGCACATCGTCATGGCCGGGCTTGACCCGGCCATCCATCTGTTTCGAAAAATTAAAAGATGGATCACCGGGTCAAGCCCGGTGATGACGAATCTTGTCATCTCTAACTACAGGTGAAAACGCGCGCCACGATGCCGTCCCCGCTTCCGCGGGGACGGCACAGATTATGTAGCAATCCGCATCACACGAGCGGCTTCAGCCCGGCCTCGATTTCCCTGCGGCGCGCTTCGAGAAACGGCGGCAGCGCCAGCTTCTCACCGAGAAACTCCATCGACTCATCGGTGGCGAAGCCTGGGCCGTCGGTCGCGATCTCGAACAGGATGCCGTTGGGCTCGCGAAAATACAGGCTGCGGAAATAGAAACGGTCGATCTCGCCGCTGGAATGAACACCTAACTCCGACAGCCGCGCCGTCCAGGCGTGATACTGCTCTTCATTCGGCGTGCGGAACGCGACGTGATGCACGCCGCCCGCACCCTGACGCGATGCAGGCAAATCTTTCTGTTCGAGCACATGCAATTCCGCCGCAGGACCGCCCTCACCCATCGAAAACACCTCGATGCGATGCTCGCCGTCCGGCGAAGCATAGTCTCGCACGCGCGTCATGTTCATCACATCCACAAGCACGCGCGCGGTGCGTGCAAGCTCCGGCACGTTCAGCACGATCGGCCCGAGGCCGCGGATCTGATGCTCGGCCGGCACGGGACTTTTCTCCCACGGATGCGCCTCGCCGCGGCCGCCGTCATCGACCAGCACCAGCCGCTGGCCTTCGGGGTCCTCAAACGGCAGCGTCAAACGGCCATCGACTTCGGTCACCTTGCCGACATGCGCGCCGAGTTTGATCAGCCGGTCCTGCCAGAACCCCAGCGTCTTTTCGCCGGCGACCCGCAGGCCGGTGCGCGACACGCTGCGGGTGCCGCGATGTTCCCGCGCCGCCGGCCAGTCGAAGAATGTCAGGTCGGTGCCCGGGTTGGCCTTCCCGTCCGCATAAAACAGGTGATAGGCGCTGACGTCGTCCTGGTTGACGGTCTTTTTGACCAGCCGCATCCCCAGCACGCCGGTATAAAATGCCACATTGCCTTTGGCGTGCGCCGAAATCGCCGTCAGATGATGGATGCCGGTCAGTTGCATGGCAGCGTCCCTTTGTAAAATTGGGCCGGAAATCGGCTGGCCAAGATTGCCGTTCTGGCCATGATGTAGGATGAACCTGCAGGCAGCGCCAGCCATTGCCATGCTGCAGCGCCTTCACAATTTTCCGGGGAACGACCATGACTGACCACCTGATTGTCACCGACGAGGACAACGCGCGCATCATCACCATGCGACGGCCCGACAAGAAGAACGCGCTGACGCAGGACATGTATTTCGCGATGGCCGACGCGATCAATTCCGCGCAGTCCGATCCGGATATCCGCAGCATCGTGATCTCCGGCGGCGCCGGCGTGTTCACCGCGGGCAACGATCTTGAGGATTTCGCGAAGGCCAATACGTCGAACGATGACAGCGCGCGTCCGATGGCGGCGACGCAATTTCTCAAGGCGCTTGCCGATAACGAAAAGCCATTGATCGGCGCGGTCGACGGCATCGCCGTCGGCGTCGGCACCACCATGCTGTTTCATTGCGACTACGTTGTCGCGGGTTCCACCGCGACATTCTCGACGCCGTTCATCCACCTTGGTCTGGTGCCGGAGGCTGCCTCCAGCCTGCTCGCGCCGCGCGTGATGGGGCATCAGCGCGCCTTCTCAATGCTGGTAATGGGCCGCACCGTCACTGCCGAGGAAGCCCGCGAGGCGGGTTTCGTGAACGCGGTGGTTGCGCCCGGACATACCGAGACCGAGGCACGCAAGATCGCGCGCGAAATCGGCGGTTTGCCGAAGGACGCCGTGGCGCTGACCCGCAAGCTGCTCAAGCCGCCGCGCGAAGACGTGGTGCGCAGGATGGACGAGGAATCACATCACTTCGGCGAACGCCTCAAGTCCGACGAGGCGCGCAATGCATTCAGCGCCTTTTTCGCACGCAAGAAAAAGGCCTGAGCGCGAGCTATCGCGCGTAATTGGCGCCCGAAATCCGGGCTGAATAGGGTGCCCGGCCTTGTGCCGGGCATCGGCGTCTTTTATCCATGGGTATCTGATGGTAGACCGCGTAGCGGAACCGCTCCTCATCGAGCCCGCGTAACGCTTTCACAGCGAGAATAGCGTCCCATGCCGACACTCTACTATCATACTGCTGCGGGCCTGGATCATTTGACCGCGCCCGGCCATCCCGAGCGGCCTGATCGGCTGCGTGCGATCGAGGAAGGCTTGTCTGCGGATCACTTCAAGACGCTGGTGCGCGTCGAAGCGCCGGAAGCCGATCTCGATGTCGTCGCGCTGTGCCACAGCAACGAGTACATTGAAGAGTTGCGCCACATCTCGCCGAAGGAAGGAATGGTCTATCTCGACGGCGACACCTCGATGTCGCCGGGCACGCTGGAAGCCGCATTGCGCGCCACCGGCGGCGCCGTCGCTGCCGTCGATGCGGTGATGAAGAACAAGCAGACCAATGCGTTTGTCGGCACCCGCCCCCCCGGCCATCACGCCGAAAGCTCGCGGCCGATGGGCTTCTGCTTTTTCGACAGCGCTGCAATCGCCGCGCGCTACGCGCAGCGCAAGTACGGCATCACGCGCGCCTGCGTGGTGGATTTCGATGTCCATCACGGCAACGGCAGCCAGGAAATCTTCTGGGCCGATCCGACCGTGATGTATGCCTCCACGCATCAGATGCCGCTGTTTCCCGGAACCGGCGCGATTCAGGAGCGCGGCGATCAGGACACTGTCGTCAACGCGCCGCTGCGCGCCGGAAACGGCAGCCGCGAATTCCGCGAAGCCTTCGACCTCGCGATCCTGCCGCGGCTGGAAACGTTCGCGCCCGAACTGATCGTGATTTCGGCGGGCTTCGATGCACACTGGCGCGACCCGCTCGGCAGCCTCGAATTGCGCGAGGAAGATTTCGCCTGGGTCACGCGCAAGCTGATGGAGATCGCCGACAAGTCGGCCGAGGGACGGATCGTCTCGGTGCTGGAAGGCGGCTACGATCTGCAGGGCCTGCGGGATTCGGTCGCCGTCCACGTCGCCGCGCTGATGAATAACTAACATTGATTTCGTCATTGCGGGGAGCACTTGCGACGAAGCAATCCAGTCTCACTGTCGCTCTGGATTGCTTCGCTTCGCTCGCAATGACGGTGAGGCACCTTCCCTCGCCGCTGCAAATCACGCTAGATTACCGCCATATTGCGCCCGCAAATCGTTTCTAGATTCCGCAGCGCCATCACCGATCCAGGACTCGCATCATGACCGACACGCCCCATGCGGACGTCAAGAAGCTCAGCTTCGAACGCGCAATCGAGGAACTGGAATCGATCGTGAAGCGCCTTGAGGACGGCAAGGTGCCGCTCGAGGAATCGGTTGCGATCTATGAGCGTGGCGAAAGCCTCAAGCGGCGCTGCGAAGAATTGCTGCGTCAGGCCGAAGCCCGTGTCGACAAGATCACCACCGACGCATCCGGTCAGGCCGCCGGCACCGAACCGCTCGACGTTCAATAGGTCTGCGGCAACAGAACTGTCGCCGTTTCGCACACTCTTGCTCCAGTCTTTTCCATAACGGGTCCGGCGCCATGACGGCTCCGGCTGAGAGCCCCCGGCTTCGCGGCAACATCGCGGTGGGAACCATCGGCAGCTCGATTCCGAGCCTTTAAGAGCTGTTTCCCACGCTCCTGATGCCCTAAAGTGAGATTTTTCGGCACTGCCTAACGGATTGGCATTGTTTTGGAATTGGTATAAGTCACGGGTCCGTTTCGGACCTTTCTGGGCATTTTTCCATGCCAGGCCGGGCGCCCCAAAATCATTGCGGAAAATTGAAGTGTCAAATTCGAGCAAGACTCCTCTCCTCGACGCGGCGCCGACGCCCGACCTGCTGCGCAAGCTCAAGCCCGAGCAGTTGCGCCAGTTCGCCGACGAGTTGCGGATCGAGACCATCGACACCGTATCCGTCACAGGCGGCCATTTCGGTGCTGGCCTTGGCGTGGTCGAACTGACCGCTGCGCTGCACTACGTATTCAACACGCCGCGCGACCGCATCATCTGGGACGTCGGCCATCAGGCCTATCCGCACAAGATTCTCACCGGCCGCCGCGATCGCATCCGCACGCTGCGCACCGGAGGCGGCCTGTCCGGCTTCACCAAGCGCGCCGAGAGCGAATACGATCCGTTCGGCGCGGCGCACTCCTCGACCTCGATTTCGGCCGGGCTCGGCATGGCCGTGGCGCGCGATCTCACCGGCGGCAAGAACAACGTGATCGCCGTGATCGGCGATGGCTCGATGTCCGCCGGCATGGCCTATGAAGCGATGAACAATGCCGGTGCGATGCATTCGCGCCTGATCGTCATCCTCAACGACAACGACATGTCGATCGCACCGCCGGTCGGGGCGATGTCGGCGTATCTGGCGCGGCTGCTGTCGAGCCAGACCTACGCCTCGGCACGCGAGGCGCTGAAAAATCTTGCGCACAAGCTGCCGAAGTTCTTCGAGGACCGCGCGTTGCGCGCCGAGGAATACGCGCGCGGCATGGTGACCGGCGGCACGCTGTTCGAGGAACTCGGCTTTTTCTATGTCGGGCCGATCGACGGACACAACCTCGATCATCTGCTTCCCGTGCTGCAAAATGTGCGCGACGCCGAAACCGGGCCGATCCTCGTTCACGTCGTCACGCAAAAGGGCAAGGGCTACGGTCCCGCCGAGGCTGCCGCCGACAAATATCATGCCGTCGCCAAGTTCGACGTCGCCACCGGCGCGCAGACCAAAGCGAAATCCAACGCGCCGTCTTACACCGCCGTGTTCGGCCAGAGCCTGATCAAGGAAGCGCAGAAGGACGACAAGATCGTCGCCATCACCGCCGCGATGCCGGGGGGCACCGGCGTCGATCTGTTCAACAAAGCCTTTCCCGAACGCACCTTCGATGTTGGCATCGCGGAGCAGCATGCGGTGACGTTCGCGGCCGGTCTCGCCACCGAGGGCTTCAAGCCATTTTGCGCGATCTACTCGACCTTCCTGCAGCGCGGTTACGATCAGGTCGTGCATGACGTCGCAATCCAGCGCCTTCCCGTGCGATTCGCCATCGACCGCGCCGGCCTTGTCGGCCAGGACGGCCCGACCCATGCCGGCTCGTTCGACAACGTCTATCTCGGCTGCCTCCCCGGCTTCGTCATCATGGCGGCGGCGGATGAAGCCGATCTCGTCCACATGGTCGCGACGCAGGTTGCCCTCGACGATGCACCGAGCGCGCTGCGTTATCCGCGCGGCGAAGGCCGCGGGGTCGACATGCCGGAGGTTGGCGTGCCGTTGCCGATCGGCAAGGGCCGCGTCATGCGACAGGGAGATAAAACAGGCTCAAAGGTCGCGCTGCTGTCGTTCGGCGCGCGGCTCGGCGAATGTCTGAAGGCCGCCGATGAACTCGATACGCTGGGCTTGTCCACCACTGTCGCCGACGCGCGTTTCATGAAGCCGCTCGATCTCGAGATGATCCTGAAGCTCGCGCGTGAGAACGAGGTGCTCATCACGATCGAGGAAGGCTCGATCGGCGGCTTCGGCACCCACGTTCTGCAGACGCTGGCCGATCACGGCGCGCTCGACGGCCATGTGCGCGTGCGCAGCCTTGTGCTCCCGGACACGTTCATCGATCATGACTCGCCGGCGGCGATGTATGCGCAGGCCGGTCTCGACTCCAAAGGCATTGTTGCCAAGGTGTTCGAAGCACTGGGCAGGGATATGAAGTCCGAAACGGTAAAGCTGGCCTGACGGCTGGCCGGGCCCTCACCGCAGAGCACTCCCTCTCCCCGGCGGGGAGAGGTAAAAGAGCGCAACACATGACCTCACGTAAGCGCGCGGACCTTCTGCTGGTGGAGCGCGGTGTGTTTGAAAGCCGTGCCCGCGCGCAGGCTGCCATCGAGGCGGGCTGCGTCATCGCCAACGGCAAGCCGGTTTTGAAACCATCGGAAACCATCGCAACGGACGCCGAGATTGTTGCCGAGCCCGCGCATCCCTGGGTGTCGCGCGGCGGCGTCAAGCTCGCCGGCGCGCTGGAGCAGTATCCCATCGACCTCGAGGATCACGTCTGCGTCGATGTCGGCGCATCGACCGGCGGTTTCACCGAGGTGCTGCTCGCCAACGCAGCGAGCCTTGTCTACGCCATCGATGTCGGGCGCGGACAACTGCATCCGAGCCTGCACGGAAATCCGAAAATCGTTTCCATGGAAGAAACCGATATCCGTTCGCTCGCTGGCAGGCGTCTCGAGATTCGCCCCGATGTGGTCGTGATCGATGTCAGTTTCATTTCGCTGAAGCTTGTGCTGCCTGCGGTGCTGCCGATCGCAGCCGCGCCGACGCATCTGCTGGCGCTGATCAAGCCGCAGTTCGAGGCTGAACGGAAGCACTCCAAGAAGGGCATCATCCGCGACGAGGCTGTGCACAAGGCCGTCTGCGACGACATCGCAGCCTTCGCGAAATCTTTGGGCTGCACCGATATCGACGTGTTTCCATCCTCGATCACGGGCGGCGACGGCAACGCCGAATTCTTCATCGGCGCGCGGCGCGGGTAGAGATCATGACAGAACGTCTCACCATCGATCACGTCGGCCATTTCGGCGACGGCGTTGCTCTTGCCGAGGGCGCAACCATCTACGTGCCCTATGCGCTCGGCGGCGAAACCGTCGATGTGCTGCCCTCGCCCGGCCATCCGGATCGGCGCACGCTCGCGCATGTGGTGACCGCAAGTCCGCGCCGGATCGATCCATTCTGCCCGCATTTCGGCACCTGCGGCGGCTGCGCGATCCAGCACTGGCAGCCGGACGCCTACCGCGCCTGGAAGCTGCAACTTGTGATCGACACGCTGCATCACACCGGGATCGATTGCGAGGTTGGAGAACTGATCGATGCGCACGGCACCGGACGCCGCCGCATGACGCTGCACGCGCGGCAAAGCCAGCAGGGCATCCTGCGCGTCGGCTTCGCGGCCGCAGGGCGTCACGAGATCATCGCCATCGACCATTGCCCGATCCTCGATCCCGCGATGCATGGCGCCATCGAGGCCGCGAACGAGATCGCGGAGTTGCTGAGGCCCGTGAGCAAGCCGCTCGATATTCAGATCACCGCAGCGGACAACGGCCTCGATGTTGACGTGCGCGGGTCCGGTCCGCTTGGCACGGAGTTGCTCACCTCGCTGTCGAAGCTCGCCGAGAGACACGACCTCGCGCGGCTGACACGCCACCGCGAACTGGTGATCATGCGCAAGCCGCCGGTGGTGCGCGTCGGCAAGGCGCAGGTCACGCTGCCGCCGGGCTCGTTCATGCAGCCGACCGCTTTGGGCGAAGCAACTCTTGCTGAGCTGGCCTTTGCACGCAGCAAGGGCGCGAAACATATCGCCGACCTGTTTTGCGGATTCGGTCCGTTCGCGTTTCGCCTCGCGGAGAAATTCAAGGTGTCGGCATTCGACAGCGACGCTGCTGCGGTGACGGCGTTGCAGAACGCCGTGAATCTCACGCAGGGTTTGAAGCCGATCAGGGCCGAGGCGCGGGACCTGTTTCGCCGTCCGCTGATGCCGCAGGAATTGCGCGACTATGACGCCGTGGTGTTCGATCCGCCGCGCCAGGGCGCGCAAGCGCAGGCCCAGCAACTCGCCGCCAGCAGGATCGCGCTCGCCGTCGCGGTGTCCTGCAATCCGGCCACGTTCGCGCGCGATGCGCGTATCCTGATCGACGGCGGCTTCAAGATCGACAGCGTCACGCCGGTCGATCAGTTCCGCCACACCCCGCATGTCGAACTGGTGGCGCGGTTCAAGAGGTAAGCAGCGACGGGAACGCCGCTCACAACAGACCGTCATGGCCGGGCTTGACCCGGCCATCCATCTTAAAGATTTGATTGCAGAAGATGGATCACCGGGTCAAGCCCGGTGATGACAACTGAGTATGCAGAGACATCGCGCATCATCCGCGATGTCGTCCCCGCGAAGGCGGGGACCCATAACCACCGAACTATCTGTTGAAGATGAATGTTTCGACGGGCTCTCTTAAGAACTACGAAAGGGAGTATGGGTGGTCCCCGCCTTCGCGGGGACGACACCGAGTATTTCGCTCGCGTCCCGCTCCGATCAAAAAGGACCTACCTCCCCCACCGCTCCTGCCAGATCTTCTCGCCGACCGTGCACGACACCCGCGGTTCGCGCGTGGCTGCGGGAACAATGCGCGGCTCGGGCACCCGATGCGCGACCTCCATCACCAGTTTGGTGCGGATCGCCTCCTTGAACTTCTCTTTGGTCTTGATCGGCACCACGAACGATCCGGCGCCGCCGATCACGCAGTCCTCGTAGTACCAATCGAGATTCTCGATATCCATCGTCGCGTAATTGGTTTCCTTGGACATGATCGGCAGACCGTTGATGGTGACGCCCTTGGCCAGCGCCGCCTCGCGCGCCACCGCCACCGGCTCGCCGTTGTTGTTCGGTCCATCCCCGGAGATATCGATCACACGACGCAGACCCTTGTAGTCATTGGCCTCGAACAGCGGCATGGCGAAATTGATCGCCCCCGAGATCGAGGTGCGCGAGGCGCGGCGCAGCGGCGCTTTCAGAATTTCCTCGGCCAGCGCTCCGGCCGATTCCGGGCCGTCGATCACGCGCCACGGCACGACGATCTTCTGGTCGGTCGCCGCCGCCCATTCGAAGTAGATCACCGCGACCTTGCCGGTCGGTCCGGTTTTCAGCGCCTGCAGGAACTCTTTCGAGGTGATCGCGAGCGCATAGCCTTCGCGCTGAAGCGCCAGTTCGTCCATGTCCATGGAATAGGAGACGTCGACCGCGAGGACGAGTTCGACATCGACCCGCCTGGCTTCATCGGCGGCCTGCGTAGACGAAGGCGGCGCAGCCGGCGCCGCGAGGCCAGCAACATCCCCTCCGGCGATCGCTCCCGCAACAAGCACCGCTCCGATCGAGACACACCAGCGCACGGCGGACCTCCCATCGTTCAGACCTGGAGGGTGGCACGGTCCGTCCGAACCTGAAAGCCGAAACCCGGGCCGCCCACTCCCCGTACACAGCAACCGCCATTCACGCCCTTTTTCAGGCCGAGTGCCCGGTCCGAAGGCATTTACCAACATTTCACAGAATTTATTTACGATTGGATCGCGGATGCCCCTCATTGACGACGGGTCGCCGACTGGAAATTGCCAACACCGCCAAGCCTTCCCGGGCGTCGAAATCATTTCGACGGCAAGCGGCAGCGTTTGGATTCGTATTTTCTTGAACGGGTCAGAAAGACCCTAAAAGGACCGTTTCATGCTCTCCCGGCTCTCCATTCAAACCAAACTTATCGCCCTCGTCTCCATCCTGCTCGTTGCCCTGACCGCCATGGGCGTCTTCGCCATCGTGGAAATGCGGGCCATCAACGCCTCCGCCCAGGACATCAAGACAAGCTGGCTGCCCAGCGTGCGCCTGATCGGCGAGTTGCGCACCCAGTCGGCGCGCTACCGGGCGGTGCTGCGCGACTATCTCACCGAGCCGGACGAGAAGTTCATGGCCGATATCCAGCGCAATCTCGATGCCCGCGCCAAGGATTACGACGCCGCCAACAAGGCCTATGAGCCGCTGATTTCCTCGCCGGAGGAAGCCGCCCTGTACAAGGAACTGTCGACGACGTGGAAGACCTTCCGCGAGGCCGCCGACGAAGTGATCGCCCATGCCCGCAAGCGCGAAGCCGCGCAGGCCCGGGCCGTCAATGCCCAGCGCGCGACCGTCGCCGGCCGCAGCATGGACGCGGTGCTGTCAAAGCTCGTGGTATTAAACGACAAAGGCGCTGCGACTTCGGGCCTGAAGGCCGAAAACGACTATGATATGGCGTTCCGGATCGTGCTGGCGGCTCTGATCGGCATGGTATTGGCCGGGCTTTGCGCCGCCGTTCTGATCGTGCGCGATGTCGCCCGCGGAATCGGCTCGGTCCTGACCCCGATGCGTGCATTGGCCACCGGCGATCTCACCACGCAGATTCCGCATCAGGGTGAGAGCACCGAGATCGGCCAGATCGCCGACACCGTGCAGGTGTTCAAGGACGCCATGATCGCCAAGAAGGCTGCCGACGAGACCACCGCGGCCGAAGCCGCCATCAAGATGCGCCGCGCCGAAATGCTGGACCAGGCCACCGGCAGCTTCGAGGGCATGATCGGCGAACTGATCAGCTCGCTGTCGTCGGCCTCCACCGAAATGGAAGCCACCGCCAGCACCCTGACCAATGCTGCCGATAACACCCGGCAGCTCTCCAGCGCGGCGGCGAACGCATCGCACGACGTCTCGGAAAGCATCCAGTCCACCGCCACCGCCACCGAGGAAATCACCTCCTCGGTCAAGGAAATCGGCCGTCAGGTGCTCGAGTCCAGCCGCGTCGCCCAGGTCGCGGTCCAGCAGGCCGAGAAGACCGACACCAGCATCGGCGTGTTGTCACAGGCCGCCAACCGCATCGGGGACGTGGTGAAGCTCATCACCGCCATCGCCGACCAGACCAACCTGCTGGCGCTCAACGCCACCATCGAGGCCGCGCGCGCGGGCGAAGCCGGCCGTGGCTTCGCGGTGGTCGCATCCGAGGTCAAGGCACTCGCCGCCCAGACCGCCAAGGCCACCGACGAGATCACCGCGCAGATTTCCGACATGCAGATCGCCACCGGCGATTCCGTGGTTACGATCAAGGAGATCAGTTCCACCATCAACCTGATGTCGGAAATCTCCTCGACCATCGCGGCTGCGGTGGAAGAACAGGGTGCCGCGACGCAGGAAATCGCGCGCAATGTGCAGCAGGCCGCCGAACTCAGCATGCGCGTCGCGACCAACATCACCGATGTGGACCGCAGCAACGGCGAAACCGGTGCGGCTTCGGCGCAGGTGCTCTCGGCGGCGCAATCGCTGTCGAAGGAAAGCAACCACCTGCAAATGGAAGTGCGCAACTTCCTCTCGACGATCCGCGCCGCCTGACGCGATTCGCCTGGCGAACATACTCTGAAGCCGGCGGCGCGAGAGCACCGCCGGCTTTTTGCATGAGAGACGCCAACAGCGACTCATGCGCTCTGCGCATCCGGCATCGGCGCAAACGCCGCAAGCGAAAAGCGTTTTCCGCCACCGAATGCGGCACGCCTTTACGAACATTTCACTTCACGCAACGAAATTGAGAACGAGCGAATCCGGGCCGCTGAAGCGGATCGGTGTTCGGTCGATCACCGCCATTCCGGCACATCGCCCACCCTGCCGATCCATCCATCAGTCAAACTGGTCAGAAAGACTCAGGACCCACCATGCTCTCCAGGATGTCCATTCGCGCCAAACTTACCGCCGTCATCGCGTTCCTGCTCTTGGCCATGACGGCCATGGGATTGCTTGCCGTCAGGCAGATGCAGCAAATCAACGCCAGCGCCTCCGAAATCCAGAAGAACTGGCTGCCCAGCGTCCGCGTACTCGGCGATCTGCGCGCCGGTGTGATCACCTATCGCAACGTGATCCGCGAGCACATGCTGTCGGAACTTATCGAGGAAAAGCAGGCGCAGGAAAAGACGCTGGAGATGGTTGTCGAAAGCAACACCAAGCTTCGTCATGCCTACGAGACGATGATCACGTCGCCGGAAGAGCGCGCGATTTACAATGAGTGGGTTCAGGTGTGGGACAGCTACCGCAAGGGCACCCAAGAGGTGATGGCCCTGTCGCGCAAAGCCGCCGGTTCCTATCCGCGCGAAGCCCATGACCTGAATACGATGACCGTCAACCTGACCGGGATCAAGGCCGATGGCATCCTGAAGAAGGGCGTCGATCTGAACAACAAGGGCGCCGATGGTGCCGGCCAGGCTGCGACCGACAGCTATCACGGCGCCTTCAAGATGGTGGTGATCGCGCTCGGCCTTGCCATCGTTCTGGGTCTTGTCGCCGGATTCTATCTGATCCGCGACGTGTCGAAGGGCATCGCTTCGATCGTCACGCCGATGAAGGCGCTCGGCGAGGGCGACCTCTCCGCCGACGTGCCGCACCAGGGCGAGAAGACCGAAATCGGGACCATGGCCGACACCTTGCAGGTGTTCAAGGACGCCCTGATTGCCAAGAAGGCGGCGGATGAAGCCGCCGCAGCCGACGCCGACGCCAAGATCGCACGCGGCCAGCGCGTCGACGGCATCACCCGCGACTTCGAAAAGCTGATCGGCGAGTTGGTCGGCTCGCTGTCGTCGTCCTCGACTGAACTCGAGGCTGCCGCGAATACGCTGACCTCCACAGCCGAAATCACCGGCAAAACGTCGAACGACGCCGCCGCCGCGTCGCAGGAAGTCTCCAGCAACGTCCAGTCGGTCGCTGTCGCCACCGAGGAAATCACCTCATCGGTCGGCGAGATCGGCCGTCAGGTCCAGGAATCCAGCCGCATCGCCTCAGAGGCCGTGCGTCAGGCCCAGAAGACCGACACCAGCATCACCGAACTGTCGCAGGCTGCGGCCCGGATCGGCGACGTGGTGAAGCTGATCACGGCGGTGGCCGAGCAGACCAACCTGCTCGCGCTTAACGCCACCATCGAGGCGGCACGCGCCGGCGACGCCGGCCGCGGCTTCGCGGTGGTCGCATCCGAGGTCAAGGCGCTCGCCGCGCAGACCGCCAAGGCCACCGACGAAATCAGCGCCCAGGTCGCCGGCATGCAGACCGCGACGCAGGAGTCGGTCTCGACCATCAAGGAGATCGGCAAGACCATCACGCTGATCTCTGAAATCTCGTCGACCATCGCAGCGGCCGTGGAGGAACAGGGCGCCGCGACGCAGGAAATCTCCCGCAACGTGCAACAGGCCGCATCCCTCAGCGGCGAGGTCGCCACCAGCATCACCGACGTCAGCCGTGGCGCGGGCGAAACCGGGGCCGCCTCCGGTCAGGTCCTGTCTGCGGCGCAGATGCTGTCCACCGACAGCAGCCGCCTCAAGATCGAGGTCGAAAAATTCCTCACCAACGTGCGCGCCGCTTAAAGCGCATATCCATCGCATCATGGAAACGGCGGCTTCACAGCCGCCGTTTTCTTTTGTCGCGATGGCGGCGGCTTGCCGAACAGTTAGCGTTAGTTCGCGCCGGCGGACGGCTGCGGCTATCCCGCGCTGAGAGTGGCAGGCGTCTCGTCCGGCAGACCGTAAACGCGCTCGGGAGCGGCAAAGCCCGCCACCGAAAACAGGCCGAGGTCGGTCCAGCCGGCATCGACGTGGCCTGCGAATTCGGTGGATGCCAGCACCGTGCGGTTGAGGCGTCCGGCGAGTTTCTCGATCCGCGCGGCCAGATTGACCGCGGGGCCGATGCAGGTGAAGTCGAGCCGGTCGCCGCCGCCGATGTTGCCGTACAGCACCTTGCCGATGTGCAATGCGAGCCCGAAGCGGAAATCCCTCAGCGTTTCGGATTCGTAGTCGTAGGTCATCGCCGCAATGTTGGCCCGACATTCCCGCGCCGCATCGAGCACGCGCTTGCAGACCGTTTCCGTATTGCCTTCCTTCTCGGTGATCGGAAACACCGCGAGCAGGCCGTCGCCCATGAACTTCAGCACTTCCCCGCCGTGATTCAGGATCGCGGGCACCTGACAATCGAAATAGGTGTTCAGCACATCGACCACGGCTTCGGACGACAGCCGGTCCGACAGCGGCGTGAAGCCGCGCAGGTCGGACAGCCAGATCGCGGCGTGCATGGTCTCGGTGTGGCCGCGGCGGATTTGGCCCGCGAGAATCCGAGCGCCGGCGCGCGCTCCGACATAGTTGTCGAGCAGTCCCGCTGCGGTCCGCCGCAGCAGCCAAACCTCGATCATGCGCGTCAGCGACGGCATCATCTGACGAAGATCGGCGAGTTGGGCATCGGTGAAGCCATCGGGATGCTGCGTGATCCAGCTTACCGCGTGAATCGTTCCATCGGACATCAGCAGCGGAAGCGCGATATAGTCGGTCGCGCCTTCCCCGCGCATCTCCGCGAAGAACGACGCGTTGCCCGCGCCCATATCCAAAAGCCGCTTGCGGACTTCCTGCCCCTGCTCGAACACAATCGCCAGCGGACTTGAGAGAAAGTAGTCCTCCTCCTGCTCGCCGTGGGCCATCGACCCCATCGTGACGCCCTGGTCCTTGCGCCAGACGAAGTTGCGGCCAAGCATGTTGGGATGAAGCGTGCGGACGAAGACCCCGACGCGCCACAGCGGAAAGCCGCAGGCAATCATCCGGTCGCAGGTTTGCACGATGAACAGATCGACGCGCGACGCCGACCGCGCGCCGTCGATCAGCCAGTCGATGATGCTCTGGAGACTGTTGCCGGACATCGTCTCTCACTTTTGCGAGGCGGGCGGGGCCCGGTCAAGACCGGCGTTAACCGACCTGCCCGCGATGGCGCAACAGGTGATCGGCGATCACGCAGGCCATCATCGCTTCGCCGACCGGCACCGCCCGAATGCCGACGCAGGGATCGTGACGGCCCTTGGTCATGATGTCGGTGTCCGCGCCTGCCTTGTCGATGGTGCGGCGTGGCGTCAGGATCGACGAGGTCGGCTTCACCGCAAAGCGCGCCACCACCGGCTGCCCGGTGGAGATGCCGCCGAGAATTCCGCCGGCATGATTGGACAGAAACACCGGACCGTTGTTGCCCATGCGCATTTCGTCCGCGTTCTCTTCACCATGTAATTCAGCCGCGCCAAAACCCGCACCGATCTCGACGCCCTTCACCGCGTTGATGCTCATCAGCGCCAGCGCGAGATCGCTGTCGAGCTTGCCGTAGATCGGCGCGCCCAATCCCGCCGGCACGCCTTCGGCGACGACCTCGATCACTGCACCAATCGACGAACCACGTTTACGGATATCATCGAGGTACTCGGCGAAAAATTCAGCCTTGGCTTTGTCTGGACAAAAGAACGGATTGCGGCCGACCTCGTCCCAGTCCCACGCTGCGCGATCGACCTTGTGCGGACCCATCTGCACCAACGCGCCGCGCACCTTCACATCGGGCATGATCTTCCGCGCCACCGCACCGGCCGCGACACGCGCCGCTGTCTCGCGCGCACTGGAGCGCCCGCCGCCGCGATAGTCGCGCAGGCCATACTTCGCCTCATAGGTAAAGTCGGCATGGCCGGGACGAAACTTGTCCTTGATCTCGGAATAGTCCTTCGAGCGCTGGTCGGTGTTCTCGATCATCAGCGCGATCGGCGTGCCGGTGGTGACCTGCCCCTTGTCGGTGTCCATCACACCGGACAGGATTTTGACCTGGTCGGCCTCCTGCCGCTGGGTCGTAAACCGCGACTGGCCGGGGCGGCGGCGATCAAGATCCAGTTGAATCTCTTCAACCGTCAGCGGAATGTTTGGGGGGCAGCCATCGACCACGCAGCCCAGCGCAGGACCGTGGCTTTCGCCGAAGGTCGTGACGCGAAACATGTGGCCGAAGGTATTGAACGACATAGGAAATTACCCGACGGGCCGACGGGCCCCTATTCGCGAAAATGGACGTAAAGTCGTAACGCGCAGGGCCGTTAGGGTCAAATGCGAGGTGCTTAAAGTGCCGCTTTAACGAAGCATTAACTATGTTTGGTGACCTGCCCGCCGGCGAAAACGTAGACCACGCCCTGCTCCACCATCAGGTCCGCAGCGCCGACCGGGGTCTCGACATCGAGCGCCACCAGAAGCGCGCGCATCGAGCCGCCATGCGAGACCGCCACCGTGTCCTGAATCAGCGAGTCGTACCAGTCGCGCATGCGGATGGTGACCGAGGCATAGCTCTCGCCGCCCGGCGGTGGCACGCCCCACTTGTCGGTCTGGCGCTCGGCGAAAAGCTCCGGGTGCGACTGCTCCATTTGCGGCAGCGTCGAACCTTCCCAGTGGCCGTAGCCGATTTCGCGCAGGCGATCGTCCAGCTCATAGTCGTGCGGCGGCACGCCGAGTGCCGCGCGCAGCAGCTCCATCGTGTTGCGCGCGCGGCCAAGCGGCGACGACACGAACGGCATCTTTGCCGGGTTGTGGGAGTCGCGGCTGAGGATATCGACCAGCAGTTCGCCGGAGCGGATCGCCTGCTCCTTGCCTATGTCGTTGAGCGGAATGTCCTGCGTGCCCTGAAAGCGGCCTGCGGCGTTCCATTCGGTCTGGCCGTGACGGACGAAGTAAACGGTGGGAGATGGCATGGGGACTATCAGTCTTCTCTGATGTCATCACCGGGCTTGACCCGGTGATCCATCTTAAGAGGATTTAGTGAGGGAGATGGATGCGCGGATCAAGTCCGCGCATGACGATCTTTTGTTTTGCTGCCTAATCCTGCGCTCCGAACGGAATATCCGGCGCATCCGGGCGCTTCATGCCGGTGACGTGATAGCCGGAATCGACGTGATGCACTTCGCCGGTGACGCCGCGCGACAGATCGGACAGCAGGTACATCGCACTGTCGCCGACTTCTTCCTGCGTGACGTTACGGCGCAGCGGCGCGTTGGCTTCGTTCCACTTCAGGATATAGCGGAAATCGCCGATGCCCGATGCCGCCAGCGTCTTGATCGGTCCCGCTGAAATGGCGTTGACGCGGATGTTCTTCTCGCCGAGATCAGCCGCGAGATAACGTACGCTGGCTTCGAGCGCGGCCTTGGCGACGCCCATCACATTGTAATGCGGCATCCACTTTTCCGCGCCGTAATACGACAGCGTCAGGATCGAGCCGCCGTCGGTCATCAGGTGTTCGGCGCGCTGGATGATCGCGGTCAGCGAGTAGCACGAGATCAGCATGGAGTTGGTGAAGTTCTCCTGCGTGGTTTCGAGATAGCGGCCGTCGAGCTGATCCTTGTCCGCGAACGCAATGGCGTGGACGACGAAATCGATCTTGCCCCACTGCTTCTTGACCTCGGCGAACACCGCATCGATGGTCGCCGGATCGGTGACGTCGCAATGGCCGAGCGTGATCGCCCCGAGTTCCTTCGCCAGCGGCTCGACGCGTTTTTTCAGCGCATCGCCCTGCCAGGTAAACGCGAGTTCCGCGCCCTGATCGCGGCACGATTTCGCGATCCCGTAAGCGATCGAACGGTTGTTCGCCACACCGAGGATAACGCCGCGCTTGCCACGCATCAGGCCCATATTTTCAGCCATGAACTCACATCCAAATTACCGGATAAAGGAGGCCCCTCATGACATAGGGGCCAGGTGCGTTCAAGCCGGACAAGGCGCAGAGCCCTGACCTTAACGGGCAAAAGCGCCGGAATACTCCTCTGTTTGCGGTGTTTTTGAGAGTAGAACGGCATATGCGCCGCCGCACCGGACGACCTGAATGAGCAACGATTTCCGCCATGGCGTCGAGACCATGATCCCGGCCCTGCGGCGCTACGCGCGCGCGTTGGCGCGGGACACGGACATCGCCGACGATCTGGTGCAGGACACGCTGGTGCGGGCGCTGCGCTCGGAGAAGCTGTTTCTGGGCGGCGACCTGCGCGCGTGGCTCTACACGATTTTGACCAACCTCAATCGCAACCGCCGCCGTTCGCTGGCGCGGCAGCCGGCGATGATGGAATTGCATGACACCGCCGCCGACGCCTCCGGCACCGAGGCCGAAGGCCGCGACATTTCCCGCGCGCTCGCGACGCTGGCGGACGACCAGCGCGCGGTGCTGCTGCTGGTGGTGCTGGAAGGTCTGAGCTACCGCGACGTCGCCGACATTCAGGGTGTGCCGATCGGCACGGTGATGTCGCGGCTGGCCCGTGCGCGGGCGCATGTGAGAGCCGTGATCGAGGGCGAACGCCCGGCATTGCGGAGGGTGAAATGAGACACGACAGAGGACGATGCGAAATGGACTTGATGCGCGACAGTTGGGGGGCTCCCAATTCTTCTCCCTCTCCCGTGTGGAGAGGGCGGCGCGCTGAACGCCATGCGATCGGCGCGCGGGGTGGAGGTCAACTCTGTACCTTGCGTAACCTCCACCCCACCTGTTTGCGACCATGACGCCGATGCTGCGACACGACACCGAAGACGAGAGACGATACCGATGACCGACGACCACAACATTCCCGTCACCGAGGATGAACTCCACGCCTACGTGGACAACGAACTCCCCGCGGAGCGGCGCGCGGCGGTGGAGGCCTGGCTTGCGGCGCATCCCGACGACGCGGCGCGGGTGACATCATGGCGCACGATGAGCGACGCGCTGCATGCGAAGTACGCCGCGGTCGCGGATGAGCCGGTGCCCGCGCGCCTGTCGGTCGATCAATTGTCGCGCACACCGCGCCGCTGGATGCTGGGCGCGATCGCGGCAACGCTGGTTGCCTTCACAGCGGGCGGCGGCGTCGGCTGGATGGCGCATGGCGCGAATGCCAGGCCGTCGGCATTTGCCAGCCTGACCGGCGATGCGCTGGAAGCGCACAAGCTCTATGTGGTCGAGGTGCGTCATCCGGTCGAAGTGGCGGGCCACGAAAAAACGCATCTGCAGCAGTGGCTGACCAAGCGCTGCGGCTGGGAGGTTCGCGCGCCCGAACTCGACGCCACCGGATTGAAGCTTGTCGGCGGGCGTTTGCTGCCCGGCCCCACCGGGCCTGCATCGTTCCTGATGTATGAGACCGCATCGGGCGAACGCTTCACGGTCTATGCGTCACGCGCGTCCACCGAAGCGACGCAGATGCGCTACGCCACCAAGAACGGCACCGGCGCGTTGTTCTGGGCCGACCGGGGCGTCGGGTTTGTCGTCAGCGGCGGCGCCGATCGCGACCGCCTCACGCAGGTCGCCCGGCTGGTCTATGACCAGAACGAGAAGGCGGGGCTGTAAGCCCGCCTTTGTCTCACTCCCTGCTGGCCAGCACCTTGTCGATGCGGCGGCCGTCGAGATCGACGATCTCGAATTGCCAGCCGTCCGCGCTGATGCTTTGCCCCACCGACGGAATCGCGCCGAATTTTTCGAGCAGGTAACCCGCGCATGTCTGGTACGGGCGGGATGCGGGCAACGGAATGTCGAGCAGGTGCGCGAATTCGAGCGCGGGCATCCATCCCGAGATGAGATACGAGCCGTCATCACGCTTGAAGAACGCAGGTTCGGCAGGCCCCTCCTCTGTGTGAAAGCTGCCAACGATGGACTCCAGAATGTCGGCGCTGGTGACGACGCCCTGAAACGTGCCGTACTCGTCGTGCACCAGCCCCATGTGAACCCGCGAGTCGCGCAGGATCGCGACCACGTCCCGCGCATCGACCGTTTCGGGAATCACCGGCGCTTCGCGGATCAGGTCGCGGATGTTCGGCTCCTCATCCGACAGGTAAGCATCGAGCATGTCCTTGGCCTGCAGGATGCCGAGGGTTTCCTCGCCATCGAATACCGGCAACCGCGAATGCGAACCGTGTTTGAACGCAAGCCGGATCACCTCCGGCGGGTCCGACAGGTTGATCATGCTGACTTCGTGGCGCGGCGTCATCACCGCGCCGACGGGAAGATCGCCGAGCCGCATCACGCCCGCGATCATCTCCTTCTCGCCGGGCTCCAACACGCCGGCATTCTCGGCCTCCACCACGAGCGTGTGGATTTCCTCCTCGCTCACCTTCTCTTCGGCATCGCCGCGCTGGCCGAGCACCCAGAGCAGGGCCTTGCCGGAACGATCCAGAATCCACACCAACGGCAGCGAGATCTTCGCAAGCACCACCATGGCCGGCGCGACCTTCACCGCCACCGCCTCGGGATCGCGCAGCGCGATCTGCTTCGGCACCAGTTCGCCGACAATGAGCGAGGCATAGGTAATCAGCGTGACCACGACCCCGACGCCGACAGCGTCGGCGACGCCCTGCGACCATCCGATGCCCACCAGCCACGCGGACAGGCGCGCGCCAAGCGTCGCGCCGGAGAACGCGCCCGAGAGCACGCCGACGAGCGTGATGCCGATCTGGACAGTGGAGAGAAATTTTCCGGGGTCGGATGCGAGAGCAAGCGCGCGCCGCGAACCGCTCACGCCCTTTTCAACCAGGCCCGTCAGTCGCGCCGGACGGGATGAGACAATGGCAAGTTCCGACATCGCGAGCAGGCCGTTGATGACAATGAGAACGGCGACAATTCCAAGTTCGAGTAACAAGTTGTTCCTTTATTCACTTTGCGGATTCGCTGCCGGCAGCCGCCGAATATCAAATCCACTCCACCAGCCGAATGGATAGCACGCCAACGGCTCGCCTGCAGTATCGCGATTGCCGCATCAACACATCACACGCGCAAGTTTTGCATGTCAGCCGCGATCAGGACCGCTGCAACGCCAGCGTGACACCGCCAAGCGTGAACGCCATCGCCAGCACCTCCCTCAGGCCGAGCGGTTCCCCCACCATCAGAGCAGCCGACACCACGCCGACAATGGGAACCAGCAGCATTCCTGTGGAGGCGGTCGCGGGCGGCAGACGGCGCAAGGTTTCAAACCAGGTAAGGTAACATACGCCCATCGGAATGATCGTCATGTAGCCGATCAGCATCCAGCCCGTCGGCGACACCGCGGCGAAATCAGGCTTCTCGAACATCAACCCGAAGATCAGCATCGCAAGGCAGCCCAGCCCGACCTGCCACGCCACCAGCGCAACCGGCGGCACCGGGATCGGCGCGCGATTGAGAACATTTCCGAGTGCAAAAAGAATCGCAGCCGAGAGCGCCAGCGAAGCACCGGCCAGCTTCTCGTATGTGAGAGTGAATCCTTCCCCGCCGAACAGGATCACGACCCCGACGATCCCGAGACATAACGCGATAATGTTGCGGAGTGTGGGCCGCATGCCCAGCAGCGGCCACGCAAACAATGTCGCCCAGATCGGCATGGTGTAAGCCAGCAACGCGCCTTCGCTCACGCTGACCCATTTCATGGCGACCGTGCCGAAGCCCATCCACGCAATGACATTGGTGAATGTCGCCAGCAGCAGCCGCGGCACGACCTCGCGCGGAATGCTCAATCGTTCATGACGGCTCAGCGCGACAATGGCCAGAATCAGAGACGCGGTAACGCCCGCCAGCCCGCGCGCGGACAGCGGCGGCAATTCGCGCAGCAACAATTTCATGAAAGGCCAGTTCAGGCCCCATCCCACGGCGGTGATCCCGAGACAGGTGACGCCGATCCATCGCGAATGACCATGGGAGTGATTCATGGATGCGATGGTACGGCCTGTCCCCGTGATTCGCCTTTACTCGCTGTCGACGGTTTCCGGCTCGCTTGCCTTGACGATGGCGAGTTTCTTCGGTGCGGCCTTTTTCTTTTTCGGCTCCACCGGCGGCGGGTTGGCAGCCTCTTCGGCTTCCTTTGCCAGACGCAGCGCTTTCAGGCGCTCCATGTTCTTGCGGACATCGACATATTCCTTGTCGACCTCGGCGAGCGCGAGCGCGCCCTCGATTTTCGCCACGCGCTGCTTTTCGAGGCGGGCAAGTTGTTCGGGAGTTTGCGGCTTGGTCTGCGATTTGCTGGTCATGATCAAGATATGGGTATTCCGGCCCCGGAATGCCACCGCTTGTAAAATATTGTTCCAGGGCGGAACTTTTCCGCTTCCAGCGCGACGGTTTGACGCTCCATGCCCCTCGTGGTTTGAGGGGATCAGACTCGGGATCAACTCGCGCGATGCGCGAGAACTATGACGCATGTCCTTCGTTCGCGCGAATGGGCAAGCCCCACACGCGCATGCTGTTTGAAAATTAAATCGGAAGGCCGAAACGACACACGGTGTTGCAACGCCCACAACCGTCATCACCGGGCTTGACCCGGTGATCTACGCCTTGTTTGCGATATCGAGCAGTAGACGTGGATGGCCGGGTCAAGCCCGGCCATGACGATCTGTAGTTTGAT
>Ga0315336_1001583_pt1 | contig 42202 bp, 33 predicted proteins | sample ASW5metaG_FD_204512 | JGI IMG/M metagenome (GOLD analysis project Ga0315336, IMG submission 204512) | Ammonia-oxidizing marine archaeal communities from Monterey Bay, California, United States - ASW #5 | ecosystem: Environmental > Aquatic > Marine > Intertidal zone | place: USA: California... | reverse complement strand
CAGGCCATATTCGGCCAATTCTCAAATCTGTTTAAGGACGTCGATGTGAAACCGGCGGCCGGTACACTGCGCGTCGTCGACCGCTTGGCGTATCCGAGTATGCTGGTCGAATACGAGATCTGGCTGGCGAAATAGGGTCATCACGTCAGTGAAGGAACTGAACGCTTCGTGTGAATGTCCGCTTTGGGTCATAAGCGGACATAGCGGAGCGTCGTTGTTAGTGTCCGCTTTTCGCCCGAAAGCGGACCTCATGCGGCATGCTATTGAATGTCGGCTCTTAGCCAAGAGGGCCAAGACCCTACCTCGCCTGCCGAGGCTCTGTTCATGAGAGCCCGGTTCGGCGTAACGCATGCGAAGACGGTCGCGCCCAACCCCCTATTTTGATATTTTGCGTCAACATTTAAGGCTCATATGTTGTTTTGAAGCAACAAAAATAGCATATCAAACTTGACAGGCACGCCGAAATCTCCGATATGATATTTTAAAGCAACATTTAACACGCAAATGTAGATTGAAAGCAACATGACCCGCAAAAGCAAGATCATAGAGGCAACGCCCGCCGCCGTAGAGGAAGCCCTGGAACGGCTGGGCCGCAATATCCGCACCGCCAGAGTGCGCCGCAAGCTGCCGCAGAACGAGCTGGCGCGGCGTATTGGCGTTTCGCGCTTTGTCGTGGCCGATATTGAAAAAGGCAAGCCCACCACCGGCACGGCCGCCTATCTTGGCGCGCTCTGGGCGCTCGGCCTTCTGGAAGACATGCGCATGGTGGCCGACCCGGATCATGACGAGGAAGGCAAGACATTAGAGCGCGCGCGCCGCCCCAAAACGGCCGGCCCGCCAAGGACACTGAGCAATCAATTCTAAAGCCGAATGCTATGTCTATATCGTGCCGCCCGGCGCAACAGAATTCGTTACCGCCGGACGTTTCCTGCTTGAGCCGGTGAGCCCCGGCTACGTCGGCACCTTCGTCTATGGCCGCAAATACCTTGAGCGCAAGGACGCGGTCGAGCTTGATCCCATAGAGCTGCGCCTCACTGCCCGCACCTATGAGACCGCGCGGATGGACGGCTTTTTCGGTGCGATCCGGGACGCCATGCCGGATTATTGGGGCCGCCGCGTTATCGAAAAAAATGTCGGGCTAGTAGAGCTGGAAGAATTCGATTATCTGCTGAGAGGCCCGGATGACCGGGCCGGTGCGCTCGGATTTGGCCTGAATGTCGAACCGCCAGCTCCGCAGAACAAGTTCAACCGCACGCTAGATCTGGAAAAGCTCCAGCGCGCGGCGGATGCCGTCATCGCCGACGAGCCGGATCGCGGCGGTTCGGCGGCAGCACAGGCCGAAGTGCTAATGCTGCTGGGCACGTCAATGGGCGGCGCGCGCCCCAAGGCGGTCGTGCAGGACGGTAACGATCTCTACCTCGCAAAATTCAGCCGGCATGATGATCGCTGGAATCATCCAAGGGTCGAACATGCGATGCTCACCCTTGCTAGAGAATGCGGCCTGATTGCCGCCGACAGCCGTATCGAAACCATTGGCGGACGTGATGTCCTGCTCGTGCGCCGCTTCGACCGCGACTGGACGGAAACCGGCTATCGCCGTCACCGCATGGTCAGCGCGCTCACCCTGCTGCAAGCCGACGATAGCTCTGCGGAACGGCAGAATTGGTCCTATCTCCTGCTGGCCGATGAAATCCGCCGCGTGAGCGCCGATCCTGAATCCGACTTAAAGGAACTGTTCGCACGTATCTGCTTTAACGCGGCCGTTTCGAACATCGATGATCACCCGCGCAATCACGCTATCATCGCCAAGGCGCGTGACTGGCGTCTAAGCCCGGCCTTCGACCTGACGCCCACCCCCCATGTCACCGCCATCGATCACCGCGATCTCGCGATGGCCTGCGGGCGCTATGGGCGCTATGCGAACAAGACTAACCTGCTCAGCGACCATGGCCGTTTCCTACTAGGCAGCGAAGAAGCCAATACGATCTTCACGACCATCACCATCACCATCAAAAACAATTGGCGCGCGACCATGCGCCGCGCCGGCGTCAGCGATGCTGATTGTGAAGCGATCAAAAGCGCCTTCACCTATGACGGCCTGTTCTATGAGGCCCAGGCGCAAAATGTTTAATGAGAAAATTCCGGCGCACTTCGTGCAATACGCTGCCGACATATTGGGCGATACCAGTAGCGGCCTGAGCGGCTCCGAGATTGTCTTTGCCACGGGGGCCTATGCGGTCGAGTACGACGTGAACATTCCGCATCCGAGCTATCCCTTCGAGGCTCCGAACAAACGCACGGCGCTTTACGAGAACCTCCGGGCTTTCAGCGGGCCGCAACAATACCGAATCATCAAAGAGCTGTGCGATCACCGCTCGTTCTCAGTGGTGCCGAGCAAGGATCGCAAGGAGCTGAAGGTGCGGCTGGTGACCCGCTACGCTCATCTGGCACCCGAGGGCACAACGTCCGAGATTAACGAAACGCTGATCGAGGAAACCCGCCACTGGCTCGATTGCTGTCCCGAAGCGCTCGCGCTCTACAATGGCGCGCTCGAAAAATACGAGCACGGTGTCTTCCACCGCAATCTGCTCGATGATCTGCGCCTAGCCTTGGAAAAGCTCTTGTGCGCCGTCTTCGCAAACGACAAATCACTTGAGAACCAGATTAGATTTGTCGGCGCTTACATCAGACACCGGGACGGCTCGGCCGAACTGGCGAATATGTTCGTGAAGCTCGTTGATTACTACGCCAAATACCATAACAGCTACGTCAAGCACGATGACTCTGTCATCGAAGAGGAAATCGAATTCATCTTCGAGATCACGTCGTCATTTATGAAGCATCTGATCCGGCTGGGCGTTGAGGATTAACTCGGTGCTCCTCGCAAATCTGCGCGCAGGTTCCTCTAGCTCCAGCTCCGGTCCCGATGATCTGAAGAGGACTGTTTGATCGACATTGCCGTCGAGTTTATAGGCACCTCGATCGGGTCGGAGCCAAAGGAACGGGCAGCAATGACTTCAACGGATTGCTGGCCAGCGATTCCTCTTACTCTGCTTCCCGGTACAAATTGCTCCAGTCGGATCATTTGCTCGTAAATGGTACCTTTCGTTCAGTCCCTCGTGCAGCGCCGGGCTTTGCACGCTCATCAGATTGTCCGTTTTGGGTGAAAAGCAGACATTCTGCGGGGTCGCGTTCGATGTCCGCATTACCCCCGAAAGCGGACATCATGCAGCCAGCCATCGAACGTCATCTAATGACCAATGATGGAACTCAGGACCGTCAGTCTCTTCTGTCCGCAACTCTATCAACAGCGGATGTCGGCTGTTCCACGTCGTCCAGCCTGTCTTGAAGCTTCGACATGGCTGACTGAATATGACTGCCGCTTTGGTGGGCATATCTTGCCACCATGGAAAGCGTCTTGTGACCAGAGATGCGCTGGACTGTCGGCAAGTCCACACCAGCCTGGACAAGGTGTGTGACGACCGTGTGCCTTAAGACATGCGGAGTGATCTGATCAGGGTCGAGACCAGCACGTGCCGCTGACCGGCGGAATGCTTTGCGAATGGTATGAACGTGCCCAGTCCGGCTTCCGGGGGAGGGGAGCAGCCACGGGCAGCCCGGCGGAAGCATTTGAAGTCGCTTTGCCAGATACTCCGCGAGATCCTCTGTTATAGGCTGCTCGCGCGCGCCCGCCTTCGCTTTCGGTATCCAGATTATGCGGCGTTCCAGATCGATATGTTCAAGCCGGATGGCCAGAATCTCTGAATGCCTCATTCCTGTCCGCAGACCTACTACAACAAAGGCATGGACGTTTTCGTTCTGATCCTGAGCGGCAGCCTCTTCCAGTTCGGCGCATTGTTCCTTGGTCAGGTATAAAATTCGACCATTGGCTTCCTGGAAGCGACGAATTTTCGCGGGCTGTGCTTTCAGCCAGCGCCATTCCAGAGCTTTGTTGAACAGGTGAGAGAGGACGGCGAGTTCGCGGTTGATCGTCGCGAGTGCCGCTCCCGCCTTGCCGCGATCCCTTTTATAGCATTCGGTCTCGAAGCTGGAAATTTGAGACAAGGGCCTATCACCGAAGAAGGGCACAAGGTGTTGGTTGAGCTGGCGACGCTTCGCCTTGATGTTTTTGCCGTCCTCCTGCTCCAACCTTTCCACGTATCGCAATGCCGCCTCACGAAAACCAAGCGGCGTCTTGCGGCCTTCCGGCAGATTCAACCGTTCGCGCCGGGCATCGGTTCGGGCAGCCGCGATGAATTCTTCGGCCTGGTGCCGGGTGACACCCTCCGACTCGCGGCCAATAACGCGATGAATGCGACGGCGATCTACCATGATGTTAACCGAATAAACGCCGTCGCCTGAGCGTTCACGGCGAAACGTGATTCCATGCTCCGTTACTTGCTGGCCAGGCTGGAGGTTTCTCATGGCTGGCCGGGTCAAGCTCGTGAAACGCCTGGGCATCACTTGGCTTCCTTCGGTGATTTAATGGCTCTCAGCTTGCTCGCCAGAAGAGCGTTTACGGGCTTAACCTTTTTGGGACGGATTTTGGGGCCGTCGGGCATGACGCTCTTGTCTACCTTGCCTTCGGCTACGCGCTTAATATTGTCCCAATGCTCTTGGACGTGTTCGGTCCACAGACGAGCGGGATTATGGTCGACGAAAAAGAACTCTTCGTCTTCGTTGAGCGGCTGCCACTTGCCTACCCAAAAATATGAGTGGTCGCATATCACAGCCCAAATCTTTTGCTCCTCGAACGTGAGCAGGTGAGGCGCGGCCATCATCAATTGTTGGAGCCGTTTGACCTCATCCACGTGCCATAGGATTTCGGCGAGCTGAGCCACGGTCGAAGCCTTTTTCTCGCTTGGGCGAGGATCGATTGGGACGCTGTTCAGCGCCTGCGCCAAAGCGGCCTCGATCAGGTTTGATTTCGTCCTCCGTTGCGCGCGCGCCGCGATCTCAGCCAAATAATTCAGTTTTGGATCGAGCCGAACCGTAACCGTCTCAGACCGGTTGAGTCGGCCCCCGCCACGTTTCCTCATCTGTTTGGCCATGATTTCCTCGTGCCGAAAGTTCCGGAATGTATTGCTATCACGGTATCGTATTCTCTTACAATACGATTGTGCTAGGTTATTCCAGGAGAGTCGGACGGATTCGGAAGCGATTTGAGGCACGAGATGAAAGTCGAAACTGAAACGCCTCGGGTGTTCATTCACCCGGACGGAAGGATGAACCGGAAGAATACGGCGCTCTATGTAGGCTGCTCACCCAAGACCCTGGCCGACTGGGCGACGAAGGGCATCGGGCCGCGATACGTCATGGTCGGCGGTAGGGCATTCTATTTCCGCCACGATCTTGATGCGTGGATTGGCTCGAAATCGATTTCCGCTAGTAGCAGCCGGCCAGAGCTTCAATCCACCTGAATCCCTGAGCGATGGCCAAGAATACCAGAGGGCGAAGGCCCGATCTTCGCCGGATTATGAATCGTCGCTCGTACACTGTCGCGCAGGCTGCTGACCTGCTCGGGATTCGGCAGGGCGCGGTTCGCAATTGGCTTGGCGCCGGTCTGCCCTGCCTCGATGACGCGAGACCCGTTCTGATAATGGGATTCGCAATGAAAGCGTGGCTCAAGGAGCGTCGGAACAAGGCGCGCAAGAGCTGCAAGGTGGATGAACTCTACTGCTTCCGGTGCCGGGAGCCGAGGTGGGCCGCTCAGGGCTCGATCGCCATTATCACCGAGAACGAGAAAACCGTGCGGATCACGGGGCGCTGTGTCGAATGCGATACGCGCATGAACAGGAAGGGCTCCCGCGCGAAACTCGACGAAATCAAACGAACCTTCCGCATCTCCACGAAGCGTCACGCAACCCTAGGGGTGTCTGACGACCCCCTTGTGAATCGTGACTTGGAGATGGAGAAGGTTTGATGACGATATTCAATTCCAAAAATGAGCGCGTGAAGCGTGATTATGTCGAGTATCTGAGGCACGCAGACGGAAAGGCGGAGCCAACGATCCGGCAGGTGGAAAAAGCCATTCTGCGCTTTGAAGCATTCACAGGGTTTGCAGATTTCAGCACGTTCAACCAGCAAGTGGCCCGATGCTTCAAAGAGGACCTGGCGAAGCAGAACTTAGCAAAGGCGACCACTCTGTCGACGGTCACTGCGGTGAAGCGCTTCTTCGGCTGGTTGGCCATGCAACCGGGCTATAAGCGCAAGATTAGCCTGACGGATGTGGATTACCTGAGTCTCAGCGACAAGGATGTACGCGCAGCCAAGGCCCCGGCAGACAAGGCCTACCCATCGCTTGAGCAGATCGAGCGCGTTTTGAATACCATGCCGGGCGATACCCCCATTGAGAAGCGTGACCGCGCGCTGATCGCTTTCACGATCCTGACTGGCATTCGCGATGGCGCCATGGTCACGCTGCGACTGAAACATATCGACGTCGAGAGACGCCTGGTCGTCCAGGACCCGAATGAGGTGGCCACCAAGTCTGGCAAGCGGATTGACAGTTTCTTCTTCCCTGTCGGTGGGCCAGTCGAGCAGATCGTCATCGACTGGGTGAGGTATTTACGCCAAGGACTACTGTTCGGAGACGACGACCCGCTGTTTCCGAAAAGCGAGATGTCGCATGACGAAAATAAATGCTTCATTTCAATAAGCTTGACGCGTGAATTCTGGTCGGGCGCCGGGCAGGTGAGGAGCATCTTCAAAGCTGCCTTCGAGCGCGCCGGCTTGCCAGCATTCACGCCGCATAGCTTTCGCCGCACGGTCGTTTCGGAAATGTACCGTAGGGGTTTGTCCGTGTCTCAATGCAAGGCCTGGAGCCAGAACCTCGGGCATGAAGGAGCAATGACGACGCTCACCAGCTACGGGAAGCTGTCGCTGGAAGAGCAGGGGCGTCTTGTGCACAAGAGTAGCCGCACTCGCGAAGAACAGCCGCTCACCCGAACCCAGCTTGAAGACATATTGAGCCAACGCGGATTGTAATCAACTTGCATTGCTGCATTCCTATGCGGATCGCGTTATTCCTAAAGACTCAATGTGAGAGGGGGGGGCGTCGCAGATGACGGAAGAGCAAAAGAGGAAGCTGGAACAGCAACTCTGGAATATCGCCAACACACTGCGCGGGAAAATGAATGCCGATGAGTTCCGCGACTACATTCTCGGATTCATTTTCTACAAGTATCTCTCCGAAAAAATGCATCGCTACGCCGACAAACTCTTGTCGGAAGACGGGATTGAATATCTCTCGATCAAAGAAGGCACCGAAGAGGGCGAGGCCTATCTAACCGCCATTCGCGAAGAGACGGTTGAGCAACTCGGCTATTTTCTCAAGCCTTCAGAGCTCTTCAGCGAAATCGCCAAGCGCGGCAATGCGAAGGGCGAAGAGGGGGCCAGTACCTTCATTCTCGATGATCTGCAACGCATCCTCAACAACATCGAACAATCGACAATGGGGACCGAGAGCGAGGATGATTTCGATCAGCTCTTCGAAGACCTCGACCTGACCTCAACCAAGCTGGGACGCAGCGAGTCCGCCAAGAACGATCTGATAGCCAAGGTGCTCGTCCACCTCGATGGTATCGATTTCGAGCTAGAAAAGGCTGACAGCGACGTTCTGGGCGATGCATACGAATATCTTATTGGGCAGTTTGCCTCGGGCGCGGGCAAGAAGGCCGGAGAGTTCTACACGCCGCGCGAGGTCTCCACGGTGCTGGCCCGCATCGTCACGACCGGCAAGGACCGGCTCAAATCGATCTACGACCCGACATGCGGCTCCGGCTCGCTGTTGTTGCGCGTTGCCCGCGAGGTAGACGAGGTCGGTGGCTATTACGGTCAGGAGATGAACCGCACCACCTACAATCTGGCTCGGATGAACATGCTTCTGCACGACGTGCATTACCGCAAGTTTGACCTGCGCCAGGAAGACACGCTTGAACACCCGCAGCACGATCTCGACAGGCGCTTCGAGGCGGTCATCGCCAACCCGCCTTTCTCGGCAAAATGGAGTGCCAGCGATGTGCTGCTATCTGATGACCGGTTCAGCCAGTATGGGCGGCTTGCACCAGCGTCGAAAGCAGACTTCGCCTTCGTCCAGCATATGATCCACCATCTGGCGGAAAATGGCATCATGGCCGTGATCCTGCCGCACGGGGTGCTGTTTCGCGGCGGGGCGGAGGCGCATATCCGCGAATATCTGATCAAGGACCGCAACTATCTCGATGCAGTGATCGGCCTGCCGGCGAATATTTTTTATGGCACGGGTATTCCAACCTGCGTGCTGGTGTTCAAGAAATGCCGCGAGCATCCGGATGATGTCCTGTTCATCGATGCGAGCGCGCATTTTGAAAAGGCGAAAAATCAGAATTTCCTGCGGGCAGAGGACATCGACAAGATTGTCGAGACGTATCGGGAGCGGCGCGAGGAAGAGAAATATTCTTACGTCGCGCCGCTGAGCGAAATTAAAGAGAACGACTACAACCTCAACATTCCCCGCTATGTGGACACGTTCGAAGAAGAAGAGCCAGTTGACCTTAAGGCTGTGACCGGTGAGTTGATCAAGCTGGAAGAGAGCATGGCGGAAACCGACGCCACCATTCGAGGCTTTTGTGATGAACTTGGCATCGGGGCGCCCGTGTAATGGATGTTACTACCAATACAAAGAAAGTGCCTAAACTGCGCTTTCCTGAATTTGAGGGGGAGTGGCACCTTGAGCTGATTGGCGCAATTCTTGAGAGAGTGGGTGATGCAGTTCAGGTCGACCCGGAAGCGATATATCGAGAAATTGGCGTACGATCTCATGGGCGCGGTGTTTTCCATAAGGATGAGGTGACTGGCCGCTCGCTCGGAGACAAGCGCGTGTTTCATGTTGTCCCGAATGCGTTTGTTTTGAACATCGTTTTCGCTTGGGAACAGGCGGTCGCGATGACAACAGACTCTGAAAAAGGGTTTATCGCTTCTCATCGCTTTCCGATGTTCATCGAGAAAAGCGGGAAATCATATCTGCCATTTGTCCGGGAGCTCTTCCTCAGGAAGCGCGGAAAATATCTCCTTGAGCTGGCTTCTCCGGGTGGTGCGGGTCGAAACAAGACATTGGGTCAGCAAGAGTTTTTGAAACTCAAAACCAATATTCCTAAACGAGACGAACAAAAGAAAATTGCGGCGTTTTTGGGGGCAGTGGATAAGAAGCTTGTCGCGCTTAAGGCCAAGCGGGATTTGCTGACGGACTACAAACGCGGCGTGATGCAACAGGTCTTCAGCCAGCAACTTCGCTTCAAGAGGGATGACGGTTCCGAGTTTCCAAATTGGGAAGACAAGCGGCTGGGGGAAGTGGCCACATTTTCCAAGGGTAAAGGCATTTCTAAGGCTGACATTTCGAACGATGGCGTGTTGCCGTGCATCCGGTATGGAGAGCTTTACACGCTGTATTCTGAAGTGATCGAAGAAGTCGCGTCTCGTACCGACATTGCTGCGGACGAACTCTCATTAAGCCAAGCGAACGACGTTATCGTTCCGGCATCTGGCGAGGATCGCCTAGATATGGCGCGAGCCTGTTGTGTAATGCACTCAGGGGTCGCGCTTGGCGGCGACCTGAACGTCCTGCGCAGTGAGATGAGTGGCGTGTTTCTGGCGTATTACTTGAGCAACGCCAAACGGAAGGAAATTGCGCGGTTTGCGCAGGGCAATTCGATTGTTCATCTCTACGGAACCCAACTGAAAATCATGTTTATCTCTGTCCCCCATCCCGACGAACAAAAGAAAATCGCTGATTTCCTCTCTGCTCTTGACGCCAAGATCGACGCTATCGCCGCGCAGATTGCGCAAATGAAAGCGTTCAAGAAGGGTCTATTGCAACAGATGTTTGTATGAGAACGTGAGATGCGACGCGCAACTGAACTAATCATTCAAAATGCAGGCCGGTTTCCAGAATTTCGCTATTACATCTCGATCATGAAAAAGGCGGAACGTAATCTTTCCAACCAACCAGATATTTGCATTGAGACGTGTAAGTCTGTCTTAGAGGGTGTGTCTAAATCAATCATTGAACGTCTGGATCAAACTGCGAACCGGGAAGTGCTGGATAATAAGGAAGTCGGGCCACTCATCAAACAGGCAGCTCGGCTTCTCAAACAAAATGAGAACGTCATTGAAGACGATTTTGTTAGCCGATGCTCATCTCTGGCCTACGCACTTGCAACTTTGCGGAATGAACGCGGCGATATCTCACACGGCAAGGCAGTTCCAAAGTCCGCACAAAGCAATGACAGTCTATCGACATTATCGATGGAAATGACAGACGGTATTGTTTTCTACATGCTGGATGCCTTTTTTCGAATGTCGCAGCTAGAACCACCGCCCGCTGAGGTGGAAAAATCGCCAGAAGGGGATGCGGACACTCTTGAGATTATTCCCTACGAAGAGAGTGAGGATTTCAATCTGACGTTGGATGAAGAGTACCCACTGGATGGGAAGCTGTTTTACAGCTTCGCGTTGTACGAGCTTTACTATGAGGACTACGTGATCCGCCTGAGCGCGTACAAGGACGCGCTGGAGGCGACCGAGGAATGACCCAATCCGAAGCCCAGCTAGAAGAAAGCCTTGTCAGACGCCTGACGGGTCTGGGCTATGAGCAGGTGGTGATCCGCGACGGGGATGAAATGCTCGCCAACCTCAAGCTGCAGCTTGAAAAGCACAATAAAGTCGCGCTGTCTGATGCCGAATTCGAAAAGGTTCTAAACCATCTCGACAAAGGCAACGTATTCGAACGTGCTAAGACATTGCGTGACAGGTTGCAGCTCACCCGCGATGACGGGTCATCGCTCTATCTGGAATTCCTCAACATGGAGGAGTGGTGCCGCAACGAATATCAGGTGACCAACCAGATTACGCAGGAGGGCACCTACAGGAACCGCTATGACGTGACGCTTCTGGTCAATGGTTTGCCACTGGTCCAGATCGAGCTGAAGCGGCGCGGGCTGGAACTCAAGGAAGCTTTCAACCAGATCAATCGTTACCAGCGGCATTCCTTCTGGGCCACGCGCGGGCTTTTCAACTATGTCCAGATATTCGTGATCTCCAATGGCGTGAACACGAAATATTACGCCAACCAGCGCAAGCAGAGTTTCAAGCAGACATTCTACTGGGCGCACGAGGACAATGTGCCGGTCAACCAGCTTGACGCGTTTGCCGATACGTTCCTGGAGAAGTGCCACGTCTCCAAAATGATCTGCAAATACATCGTGCTGCAGGAAACTGACAAAATCCTGATGGTGCTGCGCCCCTACCAGTATTGCGCGGTGGAGGTGATTGTCGAGCAGGTGAAGACAAGCCGCAAGAACGGCTATATCTGGCACACGACCGGATCAGGCAAGACGCTCACCAGCTTCAAGGCGGCGCAAATCCTGACCGCGCTACCGAAGGTTACCAAGGTCGTGTTTGTTGTTGATCGGGCCGACCTCGACTATCAGACCACGCGCGAGTTCAACGCATTCCGCAAGGGCAGTGTCGACGGGACGAACAATACACGAGCGCTGGTTGCTCAGTTCGGCGATGAGACCAAGCTGATCGTCACGACAATCCAAAAGCTCAACAACGCCATTCAGAGCGACCGCTACGACAAAACCATGTCTGCGCTCAAGGATGAGCGGATCGTCTTTATTTTCGATGAGTGTCATCGTTCGCAGTTCGGTGAAACGCACAAACGGATCACAGACTATTTCACCAAAGCCCAGATGTTCGGCTTTACCGGCACGCCGATCTTTGCCGACAACGCATCAAGGAATGAGCTTGGCAAGCGCACGACCAAGGATCTCTTCGGCGAGCAGCTCCACCAATATGTCATCACCGATGCGATACGCGATCAGAATGTCCTGAAGTTCTCGGTTGAATATTGGGGCAAGCTGAGGCGCCGGGACGGCAGCCTTATCGATGAGAAGGTTGCCGGGATAGACACCAGGGAGTTTTTCGAGAACCCGGACCGGCTCGAAAACATTGTCAACTGGGTAATCCAGCACCACGGTCGCAAGACGCATGGCAAGGATTTCACGGCCATGATGGCGGTGGGCAGCATCGATATGCTGATCAAATACTACGAGTTCTTCAAAGCCAAGAAGGAAACTGGGGAGCACAATCTCCGCATCGTCACGATCTTCACCTTTGCGGCAAACGAGGACGATAAGGATGCCGACGGGTTGATCGGCGATCCGAATTTCAACATTGAGACCGACGCACCGCAGCATCGACACAGCCGCGAAAAACTGGATGAATTCATTTCTGACTACAACGCCATGTACGGGACGAAATTCAGCACCAAAACCAATGACGGCTTCTACAACTACTACAAGGACATCGCCAAGCGCGTGAAGGAGCGCGACAAGGAAGGGTTCCAGGACAAGGACCGCGTGGACATCCTGCTCGTGGTCAACATGTACCTGACCGGCTTCGACGCCAAGAAGGTCAACACGCTCTATGTGGACAAAAACCTTCGCTATCACGGCCTTATCCAGGCCTATTCCCGGACAAACCGTATCCTGAGCGAGGTCAAGTCTCAGGGGAACATTGTCTCGTTCCGCAATCTCAAGGCCAATACGGACGAGGCAATAGGGCTCTTCTCTGACAAGAATGCAAACGAGACGATCCTGATTGAGCCTTACGAAGCCTATGTTGAGGAATTCAATAAAGGCGTAAAAAAGCTTCTCTCGATAGCGCCGACGGTCAATAGCGTTGACGATCTCAAGAGCGAGGAAGACGAGCTTCTCTTCATCAAGGCATTTCGCGAGTTGATGCGCGTCTTGAATGTGCTGGAGAGCTTTTCCGAGTTCACCTGGGCCGATCTCTATATGGATGAGCAAGCCTTCGAAGACTACAAAAGCAAGTATCTGGATCTCTACGAGAAGGCCCGATCACAAAGTGAGCAGGAGGAGAAGGTATCAATTCTCAAAGACGTTGATTTCGAGCTGGAGCTGATCCAGCGTGACGAGATCAATGTTGCCTATATTCTGAAACTGCTGGCGGCGCTGAAGGACGCCGAGCAATCCGAAGATGAAGCCGGGCGGCAAGGAGTGGAACAGAGACGCAATTCGATTCTCGATTTGCTCGGGTCCGAAGCTCAGCTCCGAAGCAAACGAGAGCTGATCGAGCGCTTTATCGATGACTACATGCCTCAGATTGAAACGTCCGATGATGTAGAAAACAAGTTCAGCATCTTCTGGACTGCGGAGCGCGAGAAAAGCCTGGCTGAACTGTGTGATAGCGAGGGCCTGAACAGAGACGCCATTTCAGAGGTTATCAAAGAATACCATTTCACCGATCAAACGCCGTTACGGGAGCGCATTGTCTCGGCTTTGAAGGAGAAGCCAAAAATTCTTCAGCGGAAAGCGATTGTCGAAAGAGTGACCAAAAAACTGATGGATTTGATCAAGACATATGACGACGATATCGGGGAAATTTGAGCGGGAGAAAAGATAACCCGAGATGTTCAAGATCAATTCCGATTCAAATGAGATCGCCCCACTCCAACTGCGAAGCTTTTCGGATTTAGGTTTCGAGGAGCGCGCCAATCTCCAAGAGTGGATTGCCAAGCAACCCTCGTGCCTTGGGGAAGAACTCCTGATCATCCAGAAGGAGTTTTCTGGATTCTCGGAAACACGGGAACGCCTTGATCTACTTGCGTTGGATAAGCAGGGTTCGCTGGTGATCATCGAGAACAAACTCGACGACACTGGACGGGATGTCACTTGGCAGGCGCTCAAATACGCCTCGTACTGCTCCGGTCTTTCAAAAGAGAATATCCGGAAAATCTATCAGGATTTTCTGGACCAGTCTGGTTCTGAGGAGAAGGCTGAGGATCGCTTGGCGGATTATTTTGAAGTCGATGACTACCAAGAAATATCACTGAACAAAGGCGTCACACAGCGCATTGTCCTGATAGCTGCCAACTTCAGGAAAGAGGTCACCTCCACCGTCCTCTGGCTCTTGAATTTCAAGCTTCGGGTCCAGTGCTTCAAGGTTACGCCGTACTCAATGGGCGACGACTTGTTACTGAATGTTGAGCAGATCATTCCTACCAAAGATGCCGAGGATTTCATGATAGGGCTCGCCGAGAAGGCCCAGGACGAGGTTACAGGCGCAAGCGAGGAAAAGAACCGGCATATTGTCAGAAGAGCATTCTGGACCGAAGTCATTGCAGAGATGGCAAAAAAGTCACCGCTTTACCGGAACATATCTCCCGGAACGGCTTCATGGATTGGCGCTGGGTCTGGTGTCAGGGGTGCGGGTTTCAACTTCGCTGCAGGAAAGGCCTATGGCCGTGCTGAAGTCTATATAGACCGTGGGGATCGTGACGAAAACAAGTGGATTTTTGATGAGTTATTCCAGCAGAAAGAGGCGATTGAACAGGCGTTTGGCCAAAGCTTGGTCTGGCAGCGCCTGGAAGACAAGCGAGCTTGCCGAATCAAATCCGAGATGGAAGGCAACATCTACGAGCGCGAGCGTTGGCCCGAGATGATCGAATTTATGACAGACGCCATGGTTCGGGTTCAAAAAGCTTTCAGGGAGCCGCTTGACAAAATTAATCGTGAGCTGAAAGCAAAACCAGCGGCTCAAATGTAGACGTGAAACTTGTGTGTAACTGTGCCCGGAATGTTCCGGTTTGGGCCGGGCGGTTTGGACACAATGGTTTTGACCAAACGGGCGCTAAATCGTTGATTTCCAATCGATCTGGATCGCAGCGGAAAAAACCAAAATTGCTATAACGAAAACTGAAAATCCGCGTGTCGGTGGTTCGATTCCGCCCCTGGGCACCATTTCTTTTCGCCCATTGTCATCGACCGCAATCCCTCCGCCGAAAAATGAAGAGAACGTTAGTTGCGGGGAAACGCAACGGCCTCTATTCACTTTTTTTCGACAATTGGAGTGGAGGCCCTATTGGCGAAGAAACTGAAAGGTTCGGGCGTTCGCAGAGACCGCCGCGACCTGTTGATGGGCGGGGCCGGTTTGCTCGTGGGTTTGAGCTTCGGCCCAGAGGCCGTCGAAGCCGCCAAGACGCCGGATCGGCTGCCGCCGCAGCTCGGCGGCAGAAGTCTTACGTCTTTGCTCAACCCTCATCGATAACGGCGATCACCGTACCTTCGGTGATGGCGTCCCCCTCCTTAACATTGAGCTCGACGATCTTGCCTGCTGCCGGTGCCTCGACCGGGATCTCCAGCTTCATGGATTCCATGATGACAACGACGTCGCCCGCGGACACGCTCGCGCCCTCTTCGACCAACACCTTCCAGACATTGCCATCTACGATAGCCTTGACTTCGGCGGTCATGGCTTCTCCCCCCGCAAGTTTTGGGCAACCGCGTCAGGCTGCGGCGTCCTCGCGCTCGGTATGGTATTGCGCCAGATCAACGGCCTCTCGCGTCACCTCATATTCGTAGGTTCCCGCCTCGACCCGATTGCGAATCTCCTCATATTCGAAGGCGTCCACAGCGTAGTATCGGTGCCGGTCTCCCTGCCGGACAAGGGCGCCGGATTCGTGAAACAAGTTGCTCGCGGGGTTTCGCTCGAAGATCTCAATCGCGGTTCGCCCGATACACTGATAGCCGCCGGGCCCGGCATAGGGATAAATGCAGGTCGAAAGTCCCGCCATGCCAAGCGTTCGCGCAGGGGTGAAATCGCGGGGCACATGGTATTTCGGCGCGCTCAACACGAGATCGAAATCCAGCGGAATCGCCCAAAAACAGCCCGGTACGAACCCGGTGGCCGCGATCCAAAAATCCGTACCGCTATGGCGGGCGATCGCCTCTTCTTTGGTCACGCCATTAGCCTTGGCGACGAATTCGAGGTTGTTTTCGACCCCGAATTTCTGCGCCGTGGCCAGGGACCAGGGATCGTCGTACCAGACCGGGATCCGGAATAGGCGCGACTCCAAGCTGGTGGGAACCTCGACGCCGGCGACTGCCTCCTTGGTGTAGTCGAGAACCTTGTCGAAGCTTGTCATGGTCCGATCGAACACGACGGCCAGATTGCGCAGGTGCGAGACGATTTCGACGACGCCCGGCAGATTTTTCTCGGACAGCACGTCGCAGATGGCCTGGATGCGGAAATTCGCCGACAGGTGAACCGTATCGGCGAATTCAACGCTGAGATAGCAATCGCCCAAGGCGCGGTATTTGGGTTCTTGGAAAATCATGGGACCCGGCTCCTAAACCGCCCGCCGCGAAGCGGTGTCAGCGGGGACGAGCGCATCAAGGCGGGCTTCGACTTCGGCGTTTCGCGCAATCGCCTCTTCCACGCTCACGGCATGAAATCTTGCTGTCGATCCCGGCCGCAATTGCCCAACGATGCTGAGATCGGGAGAAATCACGGTCGCGATCTTGGCGTAGCCCCCGGCGGTTGGATGCTCGACCCCCATCAAAATGAGCTCGGCGCCGCTCGGGCACTGGATGCCGCCGAAGGGAATGATGTCATCGACGATGTTGGACGGGTTGGCGCCCCCGTCGCGGTCGAAGTAGCTCGGACGATCATCGGTGAAGGTCAACTGCGGACCTGAAAAGCGGAATCCCATCCGATTGGAGACCGGCTGAAGTTTCCAGTCCGCCTCCAGAAACGCAGCCTTGCTGGCATCGTCGAACATGGCGTCCTGCGGGCCCATCACGACGTGCAGGATCGCTTCCGCTGGCAAGCGCGTGGCAACTTCTTCGGGCGCCTGTTGTCCTACCACGCCATCTTGGTCGAAGAGCTGCAGAGTGTCGCCATCCCGCAGCGGCCGGCCCTCGAAACCGCCAAGACCGATGCCGAGCTGGGTCGCCCTACTGCCCAGAAATAGCGGCACATCGATACCGCCGGCAAAGGCGATATAGCCGCGCAAGCCTCGCTTCACCGGGCCAACTTCCAGGCGGCTGCCTGCCTTGACGGCAAGGCCTTCGCGTACCGGGACCGCAGTGCCGTCAATTTTTGGCTCCGTCTCGCCGCCAGTGATGGCTATGACGGTGTCCGAGGCGAACTCTAGGGTCGGTCCAATCATTATGAACTCGAGACCCGCGTCACCCACATCTCCGCAGGACAGGGGTGGTGGGCCGGGCAGGTTGCCGACCAGCAAATTGGCCAGGCGCAGTGAGAAGCTGTCCTGTGGACCGGCCTGGGGAATGCCCTGCATCAGATAGCCGGGCCGTCCGGTATCCTGTACGGCCGTTTGCGGGCCCGCCCTGACGACGGTGACGGTCTTCCGGTTGTTGCTTGCCATCGCGGGGACACTCTCAATCGGCGCTTGGATTAGGCCTCGAGGGCCACCGCATGACGATAACGAGAACGCCTGCGGCTTCGCAAGCTTCGTTCCAGAGACACCTCACTCATGGGCAAAGAAATATTGGGTGCCTAATTGATCTGGGTGAGAAAAATTATCGAGGGCCCGCAATTGACAGTAACGTCAGCCCTATGGTCGCCTTGCCGGACGATGACCAAGCGAAAATTCGACACGAGGCGAAATCGCGCCCGCAGTTTAGGACGTTAGGCCATGAAATTTTCCCTGTTGTTCAGCTTCTTGACGCTGCCGGGTTCAAAGATCACGCAGCTGGACACGTTCCGGGAAATGGATGCGCTGATGCCGCTAGCCGAGGAGCTGGGCTATCACGCAATCCATGTCTCGGAGCATCATTTTCAAAATAATGGCTGGACGCCAAGCCCGCTCATGGCCCTGGCGAAGATAGCCGGTCTCACCAAGCGCATGCGGCTGGTGACCAGCATCTCGGTGTCGACCCTGTGCCAGCCGCTGCGGCTGCTGGAGACCATCGCGATGCTCGACAATCTGTCCGACGGACGCATCACCTACGGCACATCGCCCGGGTACGTCTCGGAGGAATTCGAGGCCTACGGCGTTCCCTATGCGGAACGTTTCAAGCTGCATGAGGAAATCATAGATTTCCTGCAGCAGGCCTGGCGCAACCCGGACGATATTGGCTTCGAAGGCGCATACATCAAGGTGCCGAACGTCCCACTCGTACCAAGGCCTGTGCAGGAGGACTTGCCCATCTGGTATGGCGTCTCGGGACCCAAGCTGCTGGCGCGGGCCGCCCGCCGCGGGGTTCCGGTGATCGCATCGCTGCGTCATTCGATCGATGAGCTGTGCGATCAGTTCGAGCGCTACGAGTCGGTGGCGGCCGAATGCGGCTATGAACCGACCGACCGGCCAATTCAGCGCGAGGTCTTCGTCGCCGATACGACCGAGGAGGCGGAAGCTCTGGTGTCGCCGGGTATTGCGGACCTCTTCGGGCTTTACGCACGCAAATCCGCTGCAGGTCAACGTGTATTGCGCGATGACAGCGGCCAGCTGATAGAGAGCGAAGATAAGATCGATTTTCGCCAGTTTGCCGGGCGCTATATCATTGGAGATCCAGCAAAGGCCATCGAAGGCGTGCGGGAACTGAGTGAGGCCGTAGCGCCGACGGAACTGGCCTTGCGCATGCAGCTGCCGGGTGTTCCGACAGCGTCGCTGGAGCGCTCAATGCGGTTGTTCGCCAGCGAGGTGATGCCGGCTTTCAAATAGCCCCGACGCTTAGAGGCGCTTCCAGCGCGCGCTGATCCTTGCGTTGGGATGAGGGGATCCCGTAGAGCGTCGTGCGTTGCGTGGGCTGGCGGCCGATCTGATGAATCAGATCCTCTATCTCTTGGATGGATAGCTGCTGGCCGTGGGCGCCGCCCGCAGCCCGCGTGATGCTCTCATTCATCAAGGTGCCGCCCATATCGTTGGCGCCGGCCTGCAGACACGCCCTCGCCCCCTCTGGCCCCATCTTGACCCAAGAGACCTGGATGTTGCTGAGGATGGGATGAAACACCAATCGCGAAATCGCGTGCATCAAAACCGCTTCCCGTGACGTGGGGCCTCGGCGCGACTTGCCTTTGAGAAACATCGGCGCTTCCTGGGCCACGAATGGAAGCGGTACGAATTCCGTGAAACCGCCTGTGCTTTCTTGAAGACGCCGGATGCCCAACAGATGGCGCGCCCAATGGTGGTAGCGATCGATGTGGCCGAACATGATCGTCGCGGTGGTTTTGAAGCCCAAGCCATGTGCCGTGGCCATGACATTGATCCATTGATCGGTTTTGATTTTATCGGGACAGAGCGAGGCCCGGACCTCGTCGTCCAAGATTTCCGCGGCTGTACCAGGCAGCGTGTTCAGCCCGACCTCCTTGAGCCGGCCGAGATAGCGCTCGAGAGAGAGGCCTAAGGTCTTAGCGCCCTGCCACACTTCCAACGGTGAGAAGGCATGGATGTGAATATCGGGAGCCGCATCCCTGACCACTTGGCAGATGTCGATATAGGTTTGCCCCGTGAAATCGGGATGGATGCCTCCTTGAAGGCAGACTTCCGTGGCCCCGCGTGACCAGGCTTCGCGGGTGCGCTCAGCTATTTCATCCAAACTGAGATTGTAAGGACGTCCGCGCAGTTCTTCACTTCGCTTGCCTTTGGAAAAGGCGCAGAACTGGCACTTGAAGTAGCAGATATTCGTATAGTTGATGTTGCGATTCACCACATAGGTGACGCTGCGGCCCTTGACCTGATCCCGTAATCGGTCAGCCGCACGGCAGACGGCGCCCAAGTCCGCCCCCCGCGCGCGAAACAGCTCAACGATGTCGGATTCTCCGATCTCGCTGCCGCCACCCTCCAAGCGCGTCAAGATCTCACGGATCGATTTCGAGACGGGCGATCCGGCGGGTGTCTTGGCGACACGTTCGACCGTTCTCTTCGGAAAGGCGCCGTTCACGCCTGGATACCAATTCTGCTGGCGGGCATAGCCTTCCGCGTCGGCAAGGCGAAAAACACTGGCGAGTATATTTTGGTCGATCCACTTGTCGTGACGTCGCACGTATTGCGGATAGACCGTCAGGCGTTGCTGCAGGTGCTTGCCGGCCGCCGTGGTTTGCTGGCTGAGCCGTTGGATCGGGGGCCAGGGGGCTTCGGGATTCACGAAATCGGGCGTTACGGGCGACACCCCACCCCAGTCATTGATGCCTGCGTCTATCAGTGCCGAGACCGCTCCGGGACTCAAGTTCGGCGGTGCCTGAATGCTCATTTCGGGCCCGAATATCAGCCGCGCCACCGCGATGGTCCATTGTAAGTCAGCTAAATCCGGCTCATCGGCATCTGCCATTTTCGTGCCGGTCTTCGCCCGGAAGTTTTGGATGATGATCTCTTGAAGATGGCCGTGAGCCTGGTGCAGACGCCGCAAGGCGAGCAATGCCTCGACCCGTTCGTAGCGGGTTTCACCAATGCCGATCAGAATCCCGGACGTAAAGGGGACCCGCAATTCTCCGGCTTTCGCGATGGTCTCTAAGCGTTTGCTCGGGTCCTTGTCTGGCGATCCGTGGTGGGCCATGCCCTTTTCACAAAGCCGGTCGGACGCCGACTCCAGCATCAGACCCATCGACGCGGAGACGGGCCGCAACATTTCGATTTCATCCAGCGTCATACAGCCCGCATTGATGTGGGGCAGCAGACCTGTCTCGTCGCTAACCGCCTTGGCCGCGTGTGCCACGTATTCCAGCGTCGATCCGAAGCCCATCGCATTGAGGGCGTCGCGGGCATCGCGATATCGCAACTCAGGCTTTTCGCCCAAGGTGAAGAGCGCTTCCTTGCAGCCTTGCCGGCTGCCCGCGCGCGCGATCCCGAGCACTTCTTCGATCGACATGTACGGCGCTTTCAGCACGCTCGGCCTGGTCGCAAACGTGCAGTAATGACAAACATCGCGGCAGAGCCGCGTCAGCGGTATGAATACTTTTGGCGAATAGCTGATGAGGTTTCCATGATGGGCGTCACGGATCCGCGCCGCCGCCCGCGTGAGTGCAGAAATGTCGGTTTCCAGGCTGAGGGCTAGCGCTTCTTCATCACTGACGGACTGCGGGGCGGCCGGCCAATCGCGCAGGTCTTTGCGCGGCGGCAGCGAGGATAGGCCCTGCAGGAATGCGGTGGTGCGCGCGCATTGCTGACCATTGCCAGCGCTCAGCCGGCTGCGTAATTGGGCCAGGCAGGCCGGCCCGTTGATATCCAACGCCAAATCAGGATCTGCCTCGTTCTGTGGGTCGAGGCCCGCAGCCCGCGCGGCCCGAAGATGCCTGCCAAAGCTGTCCCGGCCATACTGAAACGGAAATTTGGCCGGCAGCGCCAGCGCCAATAAGTTTGTGCCCTGCCTGTCCTTGCAGGGCACCAAAATGGTCTGGCTTCGACTTGCTTGGGCGATAAGCCGATCGATGCGTTCGGCCCTCAGCAGCGGCATGTCGCCATGGACGATCATGCATGAGGTCTCACCCCAGCGGGACAGGCGCTCGCAGGCGGCTCCAACCGCTTGATTCAGGCTGTGGTCGTCATCAAACGCGATGCACTGTGCGCCATGTTGATGCGCAAGTTCGTGTATTGAGGGATCGGTGCTGACGACCAGTACGCCAGACACTTTTTGAGCGCGCCCAAGCTCCTCCAGGACGTCTTCGACCATGGCGCGCATCAGATCAGAGCGCTGTCCGGGAGACAGCAATTCTGCCAGGCGCGTCTTCGAGCGCCCTAAGTCCTTGACCGGTAATATGATCCACATGGTCGATAGCGCCCCGGCGAGTGCCTAGCGGCCTTCGCCGCCGAGTTCGGCGACCAATACCAGGGTTGTCCGCGCCAAAGCCTCCCGATCCGCCTGCCTCACCATGACCGTATCACAGACCAAGACTTTCAGTCCTTCGTCGAAGAGCCCGGCAGTCTCGCGATCTGCGTCGTCGATGACGAAGCCCGAAAGCAAGTTTCCGTAATGCTGCGCCACACTCAGCGCGGAGGCAGCTTTTCCCAATTCCTCGAACATTTTTGCCGCCGGTCCTTTGATGGCCTTGCCGCCGACGATCGGTGAAATGGCGACGACAGGGACACCAAGCCCGGTAAGAGTCTCCCGCATGCCCGGCAGGGATAGGATGGGGTCGATGCTGACAAAGGGGTTGGAGGGCCCAATGACCACGCCTGCAAGGTTCTTGTCCTGCAATGCGTGCGAAAACCCCTTGCTGGGTGAGGCGTTCTCGGAATTGCGATAAAAAAACCGCTCGACCTTGGGCACGCATCGCTGCCTGACGAAATAGTCTTGGAAGGAAAGCTCGCCTTGATCTGTTTGCACATGAGTGCGCACGGGCTCATCGGACATCGGCACGACCGAGCTTGCGATGCCGAGCTGGCCGCGAATCCGTTCGACGACTTGGCTCAAAGATTCACCTTGCTGCAGCCACTGTCTGCGCGTCAGGTGCAAGGCTAGGTCCTTGTCGCCCAACTGAAACCAATCCTCAGCTCCCAAGGCCTGCAGCGTTTCCATGCAGGCCCAACTCTCATCTCTGCGGCCCCAGCCCCTTTCCCGATCGTTCAAATCGGCCAGGGTGTAGAGAACGGTGTCCAGATCCGGACAGATGGGCAGCCCAAAATGCTCAAAGTCATCACCAGTATTGACGACGGTCGTGAGCTGATTGGGAGCAAGGATCTTATTGAGGCCCGCAACCAGCTTGGATCCGCCGACGCCTCCGCTCAACGCGACGATGGTCTTGTCAGCGGGAATCGTCACAAGAACATGTCCTCGGCAACAGGGCGGATCAGGCTCGCGGCGCCGCCGGGGCGGTTTTCGTAATCGAGTCCCCGGATGATCACCACCGGCCGGCCTTCATTCGACTGGCCCATCAGTAGCGACGCCGCGGCGGCCAATTCATCACCGAGGCCGACCAGCGTCACTTCCAGGGGGCGGCCATAGAGGTCGTCGCGGCCGCGAAGGTCGCTCAGCGCCTCGATTCCAGCGCAACCAATGCAGATACCGCATGTGCCAAGGCGCCATGCTCTCCCGGTGCTGTCGCTGATGATGACGCTGATCTCAACGCCGAATTTGGCGCGAACTTGCTCACGGATCTCCGCTGCGCTGCGATCGGGATCCTCCGGCAACAACAAGACCCGATCCCGGTCATCGCCGCCCGGAAGGTTCGAATGGTCGATACCGGCATTGGCAATCACCAAACCCAGCCGATGGCGGACGACGATTACGCCCGGTTTGTAGCGAATGACCGCCTGCGACTCGCGCAATACCAATTCGACGAGACGGGGATCCTTCTGGCAGAGGCTGGAGAGCCGTGTGGCCTCCTCCCTAGGCGTGACGTCACTCAGATCGACGTATCTGTTTTCCGATTTCGAGATTACCTTTTGGGCAACAACCAAAACGTCCTGGTCCCGCAGCTGGAACGCGTTCTTGCCTAGGGCCTTTTCGAAGACTGGAAAGAATGGCTCGCCGGCGTCCAGTAACGGAAACTGCTCCAGCGCGGTAATCTCGATGCTAGCGCTCATGGCACCGATGGGTCGCCCGTGATCACGATGCCCGATCCGGGTATCTTGTAGTGGCGATTGAGGGAAATCAGGACCGATGTGAGCGCTTCGGCCGCAGCTGCATTTTCGATCGGCCCCGCATGCCAAGCTCTCATGCCCGCGAGATCCGCCAGATCGATCACCTGTTGGCGGGCATCCTCGTCGTTTCCGCAGACCAGCACGTGGCACTCAATATGGTGCTCGCTATTGACGTGGGACGCGGCCACGTTTTGGAACGCGGAAACCACGCGAACCCCATCGCCGAGAAATTCTTGCGCGATGACGCCGGCGCAGCCTTCTGGAGGAAGTTGCACGGTCCAGACCTTGGGCGGCACGAGGGCCACGGTGGTGTCGATTACGATTTTGGCTTGAACATGATCGCGAACGGCCTCGAGCATCTGGTCTTGATGCGAGAATGGAACGGAGAGAACCACAATATCGGCTTCAGCGGCCGCATTTTCGTTGCTCATCGCACGCACCGATGCGCCCGGCACGCGCTCAGCGACCGCTTCAGCAGCTTCGGCCGCCTTTTGCTTCGACCGTGAACCAATGACGACATCGAGACCGGCCTTGCACCAGCGGTAAGCGAGTCCTCCGCCCAATTTGCCAGTGCCTCCCAAAATGGCGATCGTCTTATTGGATGCGGACACTAGTTTCCTGCTGCTTTCCGATCGAACCGAGTGCTGGCATGCCGCGTCGCGCGGAGCCGATCATGGCCAAGCAGAATGGTTTATCAGGCTAATGACACTTTGTGTAAGGCGACGGCCCGGCGGGCTCTTAACAGCACCGGGTTATTGATCGATAATGATTGGCTCAAAGCGTCCCTTCGCAAACTGCAAGCAAGACGCTGCAACAAGGGAGGAAAAGCCGATGGCCCTAGAGATCGGTAGTGTCATAAAGGCGGGAAACGAGAACGCGTTTCAGGTCGGCGAACGGACGAAAAACGCCGCTCTCACCGATCTGCCCGAAAGCCATCGCCCGCTGCTCGACCGTCCGATTGTCGCCTCCCTGACGACAATAACACCCAAGGGCGGCCCTCAGGTCAGCCCCGTGTGGTGCAATCATGACGGCACGCATGTCAACATCAACTCCGCCAGGGGAAGGGTGAAGGACAAGAATATGCGCGCGCGGCCCGAGGCGGCCCTGCTCCTGTTGAATCCGAAGAATCCCTATCACTGGATGTCGATCAATGGCCGGGTGGTCGAGGTGATCGATGAAGACGATCCCCAACGCGGACATTTGGCGACCGAGAATATCGATGATCCGGCCGAGCTCTACGTCGAACGGCGCCCCTATCCATTCCGAGATCCCAAGGGCGAGGTACGCGTGCTCTACAAGGTCGATCCCACGCGCATCCTGACCTTCGGGACGCCGGAGTAGCGCAAGCTCGAGCCTTGGCGCGCTTGACGCCGTGGCCGCCGCGGCAGCGACGACTCGATCCCGTCGCGTTGATCAGGTCAATGTGCCTCAATTCAAGCGAGCCAATGTCCGCTTTTGGCTAAGAGCAGACGTTCTTAGCTGCGCGGTCAAACGTCTGCTTTGAAGTGCATAGCGGACATTCTGCCGTCTGATGTCGGCTATTGGGGGTACAGCGGACATTGCGGTTGCCTCGCCGAATGTCTGCTAATGACCCAAAGCGGACATCGGTGAGCAAGGCACCCCTACGCGACACCTGTTCACGTTCATCATTGATCCGCCTATTCGAGCATCTCGACCAATTCGCGATTCCCGGCCGCCCGGGCCATATCGATTGCGCGCTCTCGCTTCCCGTTTCTTCGGCCGGGATCCGCACCTTTGGTAAGCAACAGATTGGCCACGTCCAAGTGACCTTCGCGCGCTGCAAACATCAGAGCCGTGTTGCCAAAGTTGTTCTTCCTATCGATTTCCGCATCGGCTGCGAGCAGCGTCTGGACGAGCTCCGCATCCCCGAGCCGTGCGGCAAACATCAGCGGCGTGTTTCCGCTCGCCGATCCCTTATCGACCGCCGCACCGTTGGCGACCAACAGCTGGGCGCATTCGATCCGATTGCGCTCGAGTGCCCGCAGCAGAGGAGTTCTGCCATTCTTATCCGCTGCGTCGACTACCGCGCCTTGCTTGAGAAGCGCGGCGGCTGAACTTGCATTGCCCGCTTCAGCGGCGAACCAAAGGGCGGAGCGTCCATCGCTGTCTGCCCCGTCAAGTTTTTCTCCCCGGTCGACAAGCGCGCTTACCACTTCTCCATTGGCCGAAACCGCTGCTTGCATGAGAAGCGTTCGATCGTTCCGCGGGGACGATTCTGTTCTTTCGCCCGCATCGATCAGCATCAGCGCTATTCTTTTTTGGCCCCTTGCGATCGCATGAATGAGCGCCGAGCGACGGCTCGCGTCGAGTGCATTCAGATCGGCATTCGCATCGATCAGCCGTTGGGTGACATCGATGTGGCCTTCCGCGGATGCTGCAATCAAAGGCGTTTTCCCCTCCCTATTTGCCAAGCTTACGTCCGCGCCGGCGGATATCAGTGCGACGACGGTCTCGGTATGGCCGGCCGCCGCTGCCAAGGTCAGCGCGGTGGTTCCATCCTTGTCCACGGCGTTCACGTCGCTATCCCGGGCAATGAGGTGTTCGACCGATTTGGTGTGTCCGCGCCAGGCCGCATCCATGATCGGCGTCCAACCATTTCGCAGCGCAGACGCCCCGTTGCCTGACGGCGAGCGCGCTTTCTCAGGCGTGGTCGACACAGCGGCGCGCCAGGGCGAAGTAGAATTCTTCGTCGCTTCAGCTTTGGCCAACGCTGCGATCTGGGGAAGAAGATGAATGGCCTTGGAGTGATTTCTGTCAGCCGCTTTCTTGAGCCACAAGCGGGCCTTATCGAAATCGATGGACGTCCCGGCACCCGATAGAAACATCTTTCCGAGACTGTATTGAGCTTTTGCGTAGCCTTGTTCGGCAGCTGCGTGCATCCAGCGGAATGCGGTTGCTTCGTCCTTGGCTACGCCGCGGCCGGAGCGGTAAAGGGCCGACAGCCGATATTGCGCCAAGGCTTCCCCGTTCCTTGCAGCCGCTTCGAGGCCCGGAACGACACGTGCGAAGTCGTTCTGCCGAATTGCAGATTCAATGTCACGCCGCGCCTCATTGTTCTCTGAGGTTTGGCCAAGCGCATTGGCCGCACAAGCCGTCAGAAAAATCAGACAGGCCGCACCGAAAAGTCGTCGGTGGTTCGGGCCGTTTCTAAGCGGTGCCATATTTAGTCTCGACTTCGACGCCGACGCTTTTCAGAAATCCAGTGGGCAGGATTCCTCCGGCACAGACGATGATGGCATCGTTGGGTAGCGAGTGAAGTTGGCCCTCCTGCTCAATCTCGACGCTACCCTCGTCGATCCGTTTGACGTTGGATCTGAGAAGAACATTGAGGCGGCCGGCCGCTCTAGCCTGATCGATCATTTCCCTATTCTTGAGTTTCGCGCGAGAGAAAGCTTCGCTCCTATACGAGAGCGTGACATTCGTGCCGGTCTCCCCAGCTATGCTGGCGGCGGCTTCGAGCGCACTGTCGCCGCCACCAACCACAAGCACGCGTTGACCGCGATATTGCGCCGGATCGACAAGCCGGTAGACGACCTTTTGGGCCTCTTCCCCCGGCACATCGAGTTTGCGCGGCGTGCCTCGCCGGCCAATTGCGAGCAGCACCGCTCGCGTGCGATATGAATCCTGTTTGGTGCGGACCTCGAAGCCGCCATCGATTGGCGTAATCTGCTCCACGCGCTCGCCATATCTAACCGCCAGCCCGGTGCGGCGCTCGGTATCCCGCCAGAACTCGATGAGATTCTCCTTGTTGGTTTCGCGAAATTTGACCTCGCCGACGATGGGCAGTGTTGCGGGTTGGGTCATGACGATCTTTCCGCGAGGATAGTGGGACACCGTGCCGCCCAGGCTTTCCTGCTCAATTGTCACAAAGCGCAAGTCTTGCTGCATGGCGCCCAGGCTCGCCGAGAATCCCGCAGGCCCCGCACCCACGATGACGACGTCGAGCCGATCGGGCCTTCCCAGTCCGTCGATTCGGGCGATCGTCTCAATAGCCTGCCGGCCCTGTTCAATGGCGTTGCGGATAAGGCCCATTCCGCCGAGTTCGCCCGCGATGAAAATACCCGGCACGTTGGTCTGAAAGTCGGGGCCGGCATTGGGAATGTCGAGGCCGCGCCGTTCTGTTCCGAAGACGAGGCTGATCGCGTCAAACGGACAGGCCGTCGCGCAGGCTCCGTGGCCGATGCATTGGGTTGGCTCCACGAGCTCCGCTTTGCCATTGATCAAGCCGAGGATCTTGCCTTCGGGACATGCCTCCACGCAGGCCCCACACGCCAGGCATAGACTGGGGTCGATCTTCGGATGAAGCGAAGCGGGCTCGGTCAACCCCGCTTCGAATGCGGCCTCCCGGACGCTGGCGCTATGGTGCTCAGCTCGCTTTCGCAGGCCAATATAGATGACCCAGATCACGAGTAGCGGAATGACGTAGACGGCAATTTGCGAACCAAATGGCATCGCGTGCGCTTCACCTTATGAGGGGACACTCAATCCCTTGTGACGCCGAGGGCCTGGGCTTCCCCGACGATCCTTTGCTGCACTTTTGGCTCGTCAGCGAAAACCTCATGGGCCCGCCGCAAAGTCTCGCGCGCTCTATCGGGTTCCTTCAGAACCTTTCTCGATCGAATCAGACGGATCCAACCGTCGGGGTCGCGAGGCGCCTCCTTGAGGCGGATCGCCAGTCCCTCGACCATTTCGCGTATCATCGCCTGCCGTTCGACGGGCGGCATAGTTTGGGCTCGGCGGATTTCTTCGGGCGTGGGGCCTCTGGGCGCTGCAACCTCATCTGATCGAACCGTCGAAGTTTTCGGCGGTAGCCTTTTGGAGACATCGACGCCGATCTTGTTGGCAAGCGCCGCCACGCGGGTCCTGAGATCGGCGGTAGACGGATTTGGTTCCGGATTGTCGTTCAGCAAAACAATCCAGTCGTCGAGAGCGCCTCGCTCATCGCCAGCCTGCTGCTTGGCCAGCCCCTTGTAGAAGCGGGCACGTTGGTCGGAGCTGTCGATCTTGATTGCCGCATCGAACGCGCGGCCAGCATCCGACGTCACGACGCCGTCTGCTGCCTGCACCAGAACTTCGCCATAGGCCGATTGCCAGCCAGCCGCATCGCCCCGCAGCTTGATCGCCTTTGCGTAAGCATCGGCGGCTTTTTGGTTATCGCCCGTGCGGGAATATGACCAGCCGAGCATGCGCCAGCCCTCGGCGTCGTTGGGGGACTTTTCCAAACGTGCCGCAAGCCGGGCGATCATGACGTCGACAGTCGGCAAAGACTTTGTTTGTGGAGGCCGCTGACTCATCGGCGGCGGCTTCGTCGCGGCTTCTTTGAGGTAAGCCGTGAGCTTTGCGTATGCGCTGCCGTCATTTTGGGTCTTTCGGAATCCTCCAGCGACCTGCTGGGTGTTGGCGTCCGCGCCAGATTCGCCAGTGGTTGCGAGTTCATAAAGGCCCGAAACACTTGCGACTGCGACGCCCGACAGGGCAAGCACGAGGCCGGTCTTTCTGCTCAATTCGGCGTTCTTGACATTGCTTATGGCGAGAAGCGTTGCCCCAAGGAGTGCGGCGGTCAAACCTAATGCGGCGAATATGATTGCGTGCGTCATTGCGCACCGTCCTTTTCGACTAGATTGCAGCGGTGACTCTGTTCGACCGCTTGTATGGTCGATCCCTCTTCACGGGCACGTCCTGGGTAGACGTTCCCGTCTATACAACGCCCCCCGACACCGATTATTCCCTCGCCCGCAGTTCTTTTTTTTATTTCTTGATCGCTACCTGAGGGGTCAAGAAAATGTCTATTTTCTAAGGGTTTAATTCCCTCCTGCGCGCCGCCGGACCATCGACCCGCTGAATGGGCACATTGGCAGGTGACTTCGAAATCTTTGAGGCGGGAATGACAGATTCAGCTGTTCGAGACGTGTTGCCCCGATCCATTTCCCCGGGGCCGGTTCCGCGTGACACCGGCGGTACGGCACAAGGTTTGAGCCCGGAGAAATCCCAGGAGCGTTCGTCAGCCCGCGTGGCTCGCGACTACGTTTACCGTCCCCTACGCTCTGCCGGGACGCTGGTGTTCGGCCTTGCGATTGCCGGTTTGATCTATCTTGGCTGGCTGAACCGGCAGGAAATGTATCTGGCGCCGGAAGAGGGTCTCGGCTACGCGCTCGGGATCATCGGCAGCCTGATGATGCTGCTCTTGCTGATCTACCCGCTTCGCAAGAAGCTCAAAATCATGCGCCGGCTGGGGCAGGTCAGGCATTGGTTTTGGCTGCACATGATGTTGGGCATCCTCGGCCCCACACTCATCCTTTTTCATGCCAATTTCGGACTGGGATCCCTGAACAGCAGCGTCGCCCTGTTTTCCATGCTCGCCGTGGCCGCAAGCGGGATTATCGGCCGCTATTTCTACACTAGGGTGCATATGGGTCTCTATGGAAGGAAGGCGCAGGTTGGGGAGATTCTCGCCGATGCGGAGGCCTTCAAGCACGCCATCGGCGCGGATCTGGCGGATATCGCCAGAATCGAGCAGGAACTCGGGTTCTATGAGCAACAGGCTCTGCTCCCATACAGAGGCCTGTTTGCCAGTCTTTGGTTGGCGCTTGCCATCCCGGCTAAGACCAGGCGCAGCCGCAAATGCCTTCTGGAAGAGGCGGGGCGGATCGTTCGCGCTCAATCAAGGCGATATGGATGGAGTTGGAGTGAGCGAAGACGCCGGCTGAGGGCCGCGCGGATGCATTTGTCGCAATACTTTGCAGCGATCCGCAAAGCTGCGCAGTTCGCTTTTTTTGAACGCCTGTTTGCCCTCTGGCATGTCTTTCATCTGCCGCTGTTCTTTTTCCTGGTTTTGGCTGCAATTGTCCACGTTCTAGCTGTGCATCTCTATTGAGACGACGTGCAGCCGGTCGGGACAAAACTGGCGTGGCGGCTGATGATCGGGGCCGCGCTGGTGCTCGCCGTATCGGCAACCCTCCGCGCTCAGACGATCTTCGAGAGACTGGTGATGCCCGGTCCGCTGATCGAGGGCCATTCCAAGCTCGAGAAGGATTGCAAGAATTGCCACAAACCATTCTCCAAATCGGTGCAGAGGCACCTTTGCCTCGCCTGCCATGAAAAGGTCGCGGCCGATTTCGACGACGGCGTGGGATTTCACGGGCGCCGCAAGGACATCACGACGACCCCATGCAAGCATTGCCATACCGATCACATCGGCCGGGACGCCGACATCGTGAAACTTGACCTGGAGACATTTGATCACGACCACACGGACTTTGCGTTGGTTGGGTCTCACAAGACTGTCTCGTGTGAGACGTGCCACGAGCCGAAGGTCAAGTTCCGCGACGCTCCCTTGGCTTGCGTGAAATGTCACAAAGAGGATGAACCACATCAAGGACGGCTGGGCGAGAAATGCGAAACTTGCCATAGCGCGGAGAGCTGGCGGCAAACCAAACCCTTCAACCACGATGAGACGAAGTTTCCCCTGGCAGGCGCCCACAAGGAGGTTAGCTGCAAGACCTGCCACACGGGCGAGCAGTATAAGGATCTGCCGGGCGAATGCGTCTCCTGCCATCGCTTACAAGACGTTCACGACGGGAGACACGGCGAAAAGTGTGAAAAGTGCCACTCCTCAGAAAAATGGAAAACCATCCGGTTCGATCACGACAAGGACACGGAATTCCCGCTGCGCAGCAAGCACAAGGAAGCCAAATGCGAAAGCTGCCATAGGGCGAACGTCTTTGAGGAAAAGCTCTCGGCCAATTGCGTTTCCTGTCATCGCGAGGACGATGCGCATAAGGGACAACAGGGCGAGGACTGCGGGAAATGTCACAAGGAAAACGGGTGGCGCCAGGATGTCTTCTTCGATCATGACATTACGCGCTTCCCCTTGATCGGCCTGCATGCCACCGTCCCCTGCGAGGAGTGCCACATCACGCAACGGTTCAAGGATGCGCCCCTCAACTGCAACCAATGCCATGGCAAGGACGGTCACCATGAGGGCCGCCTCGGTGCTCTCTGTTCCACGTGTCACAATCCCAACGGTTGGGCGCTATGGCAGTTCGACCACGATACCCAAACGAGCTTTCCATTGACCGGCTCGCATACTGGCCTCGACTGCCACGCGTGCCACACCGAGAAGAACGTTCAGAAGGTCGAGCAATCCAGCAGCTGTCATGGCTGTCATCAGAGAGACGATGTCCACCAAGGGGCATTTGGACCCCAATGCGATAGATGTCACACGACGAAGACCTTCACCGGAACATTCAGAGGCAGATAGTCTCAAGATTTATGAAGCTTAGATCCGCGCGATTTGCTGCAGAAAAGTGGACGAATATGACCTATCAGCTAGCGCCGGGAATAAAGCAAATTGCACGTCGTTGTCATGGGAAAACGCCAGGAGTATCCCAGTGAAAGAAGACGTCCGTCAGCGGATGATCGAGTTTCTTCCGCGCCTGCGGAGGTTCGCGTTCTCGCTGACGAGCGACTGGGATCAATCCGAAGATCTTGTCCAGGATACTTACGTGCGTGCGCTGTCGAAAATTGACCAATGGCAGGTCGGGACAAGCCTGGAAAGCTGGTTGTTTCGTATCGCTCAGAATCTTTGGAAGGATGGCCTGAAAGCAAAAAAAGTCAGGGGGAGCACTACTGATATCGGCACCGTTCAAGATCTCATTGGCACCGACGGCCGCACCAATATGGAAAGCCGCCTGACGTTGAACGCAGTCACGAAAATGATTGAGCAGTTGCCTGCAGATCAGCGCGTTCTGATCGCTTTGGTTTGCATCGATGGCCTCTCATATAAGGAGGCAGCAGACGTTCTCGAAACGCCAATAGGAACGGTCATGAGCCGCCTGTGCCGCGCCCGGCAATCCTTGTACTCGATGATCAACGAACAGAGCCCCGTCTCTGAGTCCACAAAGCTGGAGAATCGACGTGGCTAAAGAGGTAGATGAAATGCTGATGGCGTTTGTGGATGGCGAGCTTGGCGCCGACGAGCGCAAGCGTGTGGAGGAAGCTCTTTCGTCGAACCCAGAGCTGCGCGAAAGGCTCAAGGTGTTCGAGGCAACACGTGAACCCATTGCGCGCGCCTTCGATTCGCTAATGCCGCTGCCGGCCTCCGACGACCTGGTCAAGCTCATACGGGGTGAGGAGCAAGCTCGTGGCGGGGCTCGCGATCAGGCCGCGGCGGGTCAAGAGCCGTCGGTCATATCCCAGATGTTTGGACGCATTTTCCATCTGAATTGGGGATTGGTTTTTGCGCTCTTCGCAATGTTTCTGGTCGGAACCAGCACGGGATGGCTGATCGACAGTCAGATGTTTTCGGATCGCTCTCAGATGAATACCTTATTGACATACCAAGACGACAACCTGTTGGCGCGCGGCAGCTTGGCGCGTGCGCTCGAAACCGTTCGGAGCGGCAAGAAGCTCATGCAAGACGATCGGGATGGACAAGGAGTATCGATCAAGCCTGTCGTGACGTTCCGCGATCACCAGCATCGTTTTTGCCGCGAATATGAGGTGGTGTATCCGTTGGACCGGCAGTTCTCGGGACTTGCCTGCCGGGCCAATGAGCGGACATGGCAAGTGCTGGTTCATGTTCCAATTGCACCGCATCAGGCCGCCCAGAATGACTTCGCGCCGGCCTCTGGCGAGGATACACAGCTGCTGGATGCAGTTGTGGAACGCATGATGGCCGGAGAGGCGCTTGCCGCCGAAAACGAATCGGCCCTCATCGAAAGAAACTGGCAGGCGGACTAGGAATCGTCCCCTTTCGGTCGGCCGGGCAAAGCTGTCCCAGACCATCGCGTTATCGCTCAAATCCCTTCATGTCCCGGGTTCTGACAGTTCTGGAACCTAGCGCGGTCGCGATCGGCGGCCCGCCCAATCCCGGCTCCCTGATCATGCGTGCATTCCACGCCCTTGGTCCAAAACTGATGCGGAATGCCCCCGCTCATTGTGGCCTCAAGACCATGCGGACCTTGCATTTTTCCGGTGCCTGGAGGAGGCCGCGGCCATAGACAGGATCGCGGCCCTCTGGACCAAGATCGCGCACAGGAAGCGAATCGATCAAACGCTTGGCGCCGGCGCCCTGGCCGCGATTGAACGTCCTGTCGTTGTACACCGTCGCCAGAAGCGCTGTTACATGCGGTACGGCAATAGAGGTGCCCGAGCGATAGCCTTCATTTTGATCGGGCAAGGCCGTCCAGACGCCGACCCCCGGTGCCGCGACGTCGACATAGTCGCCCCGGTTCGCCCGCGGGTAGCCGTGAAGCTGCTTGTTTACCGCGGTGACGGCAACCACCTCCGGATAGGCCGCAGGATAGGTTGGTGGCGCCGTCGGCCCCTCATTTCCCGCCGCGGCGACGAAGATCACGCCCTTTTGGCTCATCCGTTCGATCGCCTTATGGAGAAGGTCATCATTGGGACCCGTGAAGCTCATATTGACGATATTGACACCGGCCGCGTCCATCCAATCCAAGGCTTTGAGTAGGCTTACGGTGTCGGTCGACATCCGCCCGGCCTCGCTCGTGTAAAACACATTGGCGGCGAAGAACTTGGCGTCGGGGATCAGCCCCGGTGTGCTGCTCCGAGGATCGCCGGCCAGCAGGGCCATTACCGAGGTGCCATGACGGCTGGAAGCCACAGGGCGGCCTTCGGGAACAAATCCGCCTATCTCAATTCGCCTGCCCCGGAACGTCGGATGGTCGAGATCGATCGAGGAGTCGATCATGCCAACACGAACGCCGCTGCTGCAGGACTGAAGGCGATCGTCCCACTTGATCACGGAGCGACCGAAGCAGTGGTCGTCGAGACAGGCCGGATTTTGGGCGAGCTTTTGTCGCCTCTGGCCGTCGGGTGTCGTAATTGGCGCCCAGTTGTCGGGCTGGGCGTTTCTGTCGAGCCGATCCGGTTTTGTGAAGCGGTATGATTCCGTTGGCCTTGCCGGCCCATCCGGCAGACGAAATCTTTCGATCCGGTCGAGTTTTGTGATGCGGTCCGACCTTGATGGCAGGTCCGGCCCGACCGGGAAATTGAATTTCTCGATCCGGCTGCCGATACCCCGACCACGGCTGCTCAGAGAATTTGCGTTGCCGGATCTGCGCCCTTTGCCAGATTGTCCTGAATTCGCCGAACCGCTCTTGTCCCTGGACGCATTCCCCTTTCCCGACGAGTCCAACTTCTTCACGCGGCCTGGTGCCTTTTGGCCGCTATTGTTCTTCGGTGGCTGCGCCTTCTCGGGTACGTGAATTCGGTAGATCTGGTTTAGGGCGAAACTCTTGCTTGGCACCTCTTGTTTCAAGAGCGCGCGGGCCTCTGACGCATCCATGTCCGGGGGCGCAATCAGCCGCGTAGCCCTGACGCCAAGGCTCCCAACCTCGGTCGACGACTTGACCTTGAATCCCAATTGGCGCGCGCGATCGAGCGCCCGTTGGTTCAGGTCGAGAGCAACAACTTCGTCTGTTTTGTAGGAGTCTTTTTGATGGAGCCTTATGGCTGACGAGCTGGTTTGCTTCTTGCTTCTGCGCTTTGCCTTCTTGGCTTCAGACTTTGGGTTTCGTGAGAGTTTCTTGGAGATTTTCTTGAAGACGCCGACCACCGTGTCGGGAATCCCCTCGTCCTCAATTGCGTCAAGCCCGTCTCCGTCGTCGCCATCGCCGTCTTCATCAGTTTGGTCTTTTTTCGCCGCCTGATCCGCCTCGGATGTGCCCTGGTCGTTCTCGTCCGACTTGTTTTGTTTTTCCTGGGATTTTTTTGCGATCTCCCTTTGCTGCTCCTGAGATTTTTTAGCCTCCTCCCTTTGCTGCTCCTCGGCCTTCTTCGCAGCCTCTCTTTGCTGCTCCTGGGCCTTTTTATCGGCCTCCCTTTGCCGTTCGGCCTCCTTCTTTTGCGCCTCTCTCTGCTGCTCCTGGGCTTTCTTTTCGGCCTCCCTTTGCCGCTCGGCCTCCTTCTTTTGGGCCTCTCTCTGCTGTTCCTGAGCTTTCTTTTCGGCTTCGCTCTGTTCGCTACCCGCATAGGCGTGCAGCACCACCCTGGCGGGGCTCAACCGCGCAGAAAACACTCCATAAGAAGTGATCAAGGCTTGTTCGAAGTCAGTGCAAGAAATAAATGCGAATATAAAAATAAAAATTAGAATTTTCTCGAGCTCTAATGCTCGCGACAGTCCGCCACCTACTCTGTTAAATCGTCTCATCTATCAAATTATCATCAATCACACCCCAACCCCTTGAAATGATTGATCGCTGCCTGCGCCATTAAGGGCCAAGAATGTGAAGAAAGTTGGGAATAATCTCTCGGCTCAATCGTTCTTGTTGGAAATGCCGTTTTAGGACGCCTGTGCAGGTGCGCGACAAAGAGGGGGAAGACTGACTCATCAACCGCTGGCTTTGGCAGGGCGGCGCGCAACTGAAATACGAAGAATTAGATCATCCCATCGAATTCCGCGGTGAAGATACAGACTCAAACTGTCGCTGCCATACAGTCTATAGCAAATAATCTATCCGATTGAAAGATATAATCTGCTGACTGTTCGTCAGTGGAAGGGTATTCCCGTGCGTGATGGATGTAATAACTTATTTTATATTAGAATTATATGGATTTATCTTTATTTATACCAATTTTTTCTTATTCATGCCTATTTTTATTGTTCAACATATCGCACGATTGCAACGAGAGGTTTTGGAACTTCCAACAACGACGGACGCCGACCGGCATAGGACCGGTCGGCAGGACACAATGAGAATAGGCCGTCTGTGCGGTTCAATATTCGGTTGCTTGATGCTGCTGGCGTGCATGCTTGTGGCTGATTCAGCGCGCGGCCAAGAGAGTGACACCGACTTTCATCCTGAGCGCTTTGATCACTTCACAACCGGCTTCCCGCTGACCGGTTCCCACAAGACCGTTGATTGCGAGAGCTGTCACTCGACGGGGAATTTCAAGGGGACACCGCAGCAATGCGGAGCCTGTCACAATGGCTCCATTGCCATTGGCAAGTCAGCCAAGCACGTGCCGAGCGGCAATGTCTGCGAGAACTGCCACGTCACAACCAAATGGTCACAGATCCGTTTCGACCATTCGCAAGTGATGGGCAGCTGCGCGAGCTGTCACGACGGCTCTAAGGCGACCGGCAAGCCGCAGGACCACATTCCGACGTCGGATAACTGCGAGGATTGCCACGCCACCAACATGTGGTCACAAGTCGGATTCGACCACGAGCAGGTGACCGGCACCTGCGTGAGTTGCCACAACGGCACCTTGGCGACGGGCAAGTCGCAGAACCACATCCCGAGCGAAGACGTCTGCGAGAACTGCCACGTCAGCACCGCATGGTCGCAAGTGCGTTTCGATCACGCGGGCGTGACCGGCACCTGCGCCAGCTGTCACAACGGCACCCAGGCGACGGGCAAATCACAGAACCACATCCCGACATCCGACACCTGTGAGGACTGCCACGCGACCACCGCGTGGTCAGAGGTGCGTTTCGATCACGCCAAGGTCACGGGCACTTGTGTGAGCTGCCACAACGGCACGCTAGCCACCGGCAAATCGCAGAATCATATCCCCAATTCGGATACCTGTGAGGACTGCCACGTAATCACCGCTTGGTCAGAGGTTCGCTTCGATCACACCAAGGTCACGGGCTCTTGTGTGAGCTGCCACAACGGCACGCTGGCCACCGGCAAATCGCAGAATCATATCTCGACATCCGACACTTGCGAAGACTGCCACGCCACCACCGCGTGGTCGGAAGTCCGCTTTGACCACACGTCCACGACGGCGGCCTGTTCGACCTGCCACAACGGCACCCTGGCGACGGGCAAATCACAGAGCCATATCCCGACATCGGACACTTGCCAGGACTGCCATGTGACGAACGCGTGGTCACAAGTGCGATTCGATCACGCGTCCACGACGGCGGCCTGTTCGATCTGCCACAACGGGACCCTGGCCACCGGCAAATCGCAGAACCACATCCCGACATCGGATACCTGCGAGGACTGCCACGTCAGCACTGCATGGTCGGAGGTTCGTTTTGATCACGCCAAGGTCACCGGCACCTGTGTCAGCTGTCACAACGGCACCCTGGCGACGGGCAAGTCGCAGAACCACATCCCGACATCGGATACCTGTGAGGACTGCCACGTCACCGCCAATTGGTCGGAGGTGCGTTTCGACCACACGTCCACAACGGCGGCGTGTTCGAGCTGCCACAACGGCACCCTGGCGACGGGCAAGTCGCAGAACCACATCCCGACGACGGATACCTGCGATGATTGCCACGTCAGCACCGCGTGGTCGGAAGTCCGCTTTGACCACGCCCAGGTGACGGGCACTTGCGTGAGCTGCCACAACGGGACCCTGGCCACCGGAAAATCACAGAACCACGTCCCGACATCGGATACCTGCGAGGACTGCCATGTCACAACCGCGTGGTCGGAAGTGCGCTTCGACCACGCCCAGGTCACCGGCACCTGCGTGAGTTGCCACAACGGCACGCTGGCGACGGGCAAAACGCAGAACCACATCCCGACATCGGACACCTGCGATGACTGTCACGTCACGACCGCGTGGTCGCAGGTCCGCTTCGATCATGCGCAGGTCACGGGCACTTGCGTGAGTTGCCACAACGGCACGCTGGCGACGGGCAAAACGCAGAACCACATCCCGACGTCAGACACCTGCGAGGATTGCCATGTGACCAACGCGTGGACGCAAGTCCGCTTCGACCATGCTCAGGTCACGGGCACCTGCGTGAGTTGCCACAACGGCACCTTGGCGACCGGCAAGTCGCAGAACCACATCCCGACGTCAGACACCTGCGAGGATTGCCATGTGACCAACGCGTGGACGCAAGTCCGCTTCGACCACGCTCAGGTGACGGGCACTTGCGTGAGTTGCCACAACGGCACCTTGGCGACCGGCAAGTCGCAGAACCACATCCCGACGACGGATACCTGCGATGATTGCCACGTCACGACCGCGTGGTCGCAGGTCCGCTTCGATCATGCGCAGGTCACGGGCACCTGCGCGAGCTGTCACAACGGCCAGGTCGCCACGGGCAAGCCGCAGAACCACATTCCGACGACGGACACCTGCGATGATTGCCACGTCACTACCGGCTGGTCGCAAGTGCGCTTCGATCATGCGGCCACAACGGCGACGTGTTCGACCTGCCACAACGGGACTCAAGCGACCGGCAAGGGTCCAAATCATATCAAGTCGACCAACACGTGCGACGACTGCCACGTCACACGGGGTTGGGACATCGTCCGGGTCGACCACAACGCCGTCATTGGAACCTGCGCGAGCTGTCACAACGGCCAGGTCGCCACTGGCAAGCCAGCAAATCATATCCGGACGAGCGGGTCATGCGACATCTGCCACAGCACGGTTGCTTGGTCGCCGGCCAACTTCGACCACAGCACCGTAACCGGTTCCTGTTCGAGCTGTCACGACGGCCAGACCGCAACCGGAAAACCGCAGAATCACTTCCAGACGACCTTGCAGTGTGAAGATTGTCACCGGTCGACGAATTGGACGCCAGTGATCTTCCGGCACTCCTCGCCGTTCTTCCCCGACCACGGCTCAAGGCTGGGCTGCCTCGATTGCCACACGACGAACGCGCAGCAGGTGCCATACCCCTTCGCAGCCTATCGCCCGGACTGCGCCGCATGCCACGTCAACGACTTCAAGCAAGGACCGCACAAGAAATACGACCAGCCGGCGAGGGCCTTTTACACGCCCGCCGAGCTGCGCGATTGCGCGGGCGCGTGCCACGTCTACGAGGACAGCTCGATGACCACGGTGAAGAAGCACCGGTCGGGTGAGCACCGGGCCAACAGGGGAGGCTGGTAGTGCTCGCGTGGAAGCGAATCGCCTTCCTCATGGTGTGGCTGTCATTGGTTGCGGCGAGCATGACGATGCCGTTCCAGGCCTCTGCTGAGCCGGTGATCGACCGAGCTCTGTCGGACGTTCGGGTGCTGGAGACGAAAGGTTGCGCGATCGTACGGATCGGCTTCAATTTCAGGGTTCAATATCAGAGCCACTTCCCGCCAGGAAACGGCGATGAGCTTCGGATCCTGCTACAGAGCATCGATCCCGCCCAGGCGGCATCGCAAATCCGGGTCAAGAATGAATCGCTTAGACCGCCTGCAAGCAGACGCGCGGCGATACAGGCCATCGAGTTCGACGTCGACCGGGCATTGGGGCTGGTTCTCAGAATCTATTTCCACAAGGACGTGTACTTCAAGGTCGGCCAAGGAACCGATTTCACCAGCATCATAGTGGCTGTGTCGGGAAGTAGGCCGTCCAGATCGTGCAAGCCCGTGTTTCCCTCCGGGCCCGGCGGCTGGCGCTCGACGGTGATCCCCCGGCAAGATCCGGTGACACCGCGCGCCAGTCCGCCGAGACGACAGCGCCCGGTCGGAGAGATATCGGTTGAGGACAGGAAGAAGATCGAAGAATCGCTGGCTGAGGCCCGTGCCGCGCTGACCAGGAAGGATCTCCGGCGCGCTATCCAGCTACTCTCGAAGGTATTGAGCTATCCGGAGAATGAACATAGCGCCGAGGCCCAAGAGCTCCTTGGTGTCGCCCGTCAACGGAACGGCCAGCTGGCGCATGCAAGGGCGGAGTACCAGGAGTATCTGGCTCGTTATCCCGACGGGCGCGGGGCAGGGCGGGTGCGCCAGCGGCTCGCCGGCATCACCACCGCGCGCCAAGAGGCTGAGACCCAGCTGCGCAAAGCGAAGGGAACAGCAGGCCGAAGCGATGGTGGCACAACCAGCGACGGCACCCATTGGAGCGTCTCGGGAAGCGTGTCCCAGTTCTATTTCCGGGACGTAGGTTTCCGCACTTTGAGGGACGAGTCCCTGCCACCTGATCTCGACGAAGACCCTGACGACCAAAACGTTTTCCAGAATGAGTTGCTCACGGGGTTCGATATGATCGCGGAATTCGGCAACGACCGCTACCAGTCGAAGTTCCGGTTTTCGGGCGCCCGCGACACTGGGTTCGAGGACGACGCGATCGACGAAAACAGCGTGTCCTCCGCCTACCTTGAACTGTCGGCCGCGGACCTGGACGTGCTCACTCGGATCGGCCGCCAGACCCGCAATACCGGAGGCGTTCTGGGTCGCTTCGACGGCGCGCTTCTGAGCTGGCAGCCGCGGGAAAAACTGAGACTGAATGGCGTGGTTGGTTCCTCGGTCAATAGCCGAAAGGACCTGCCCTTCGTGGACGACGGAATGTTCTACGGCACCAGCCTCGACTTTGGCCCCTACTACGACAAATGGAATGCCAGCGTTTTCATCATCGAGCAAACCGTGGACGACGTCCTCGACAGGCGGGCCGCTGGATTTGAGCTCCGTTATTTCGACGTGAATAAAAACGCATTCACGACCGTCGACTATGATTTCAATTTCAATGAGCTCAATACGGCTATCTTTGCCGGCAACTGGACGCTGCCCGACACCTCATCCGTCAACCTAGCGCTCGACTATAGGAAATCGCCCTTCCTGCTGACCTCGAACTCCCTTCAGGGCCAGCCCATCGATCTGCTTCGACAGCTTCTCGGCATCTTCACGGAAGATGAGATCAGGCAGTTTGCGATCGACCGCACGGCCACTTCCAAGTCCGCGACGGTCGGATATTCCCGGCCCTTGAACGAGATGTTTCAGATCAATTTCGACGCCACCGTTTCGAATATCTCCAGCACCGAGGCATCCGCCGGGGTCGAAGCGATCCCGTCCACGGGCAACGAATTCTTCTATTCGACACAGCTGATCGGTTCCAACGTGTTCAAGCCGGGCGATATTTTCACCGCGGGGTTCAGGTATGCGGACCGGTCCAATTCGGACATCTACGTTGCCGACTTCATTACGCGCTATCCCTTTACGCGGAAGCTCCGCGTCAGTCCGCGCCTCAGGCTTAGCTACCGGGAGAACAAGTTTGACGATCTCACCGAGTATGCCGTGCAGCCATCTCTTCGGTTCAATTATTTCTGGAAGCGGAATCTGAGTTTTGAAGTCGAGGCTGGAGGCCAGTGGTCGGACCGGTCCCAGGATACGATCACGGATGAGGAGCTAGAGTATTTCCTGATCGCCGGCTGGCGCTACGATTTCTAGGCGGACCGGCGGTCAATCGGCAGAATTTCCTGAAGAATCCAATGCTCTACGGGAGCCCGTCGAGCCGCAACAGATGCCTCATTCCGCGAGGACTTCGGCCCGGCCGCTGGTCCAGGTCTTGAGTTTGCTTGTGGGCCATCTCGAGTATGTCGGGATGTCCGCTTTTGGCTAAGAGCCGACATTCCAGCGGCTCTGTATTTATGTCTGCTTTCGGGGGTAAAGCGGACTTCGACCGGCGATTCTATAGACCGTTGCATCTGTGGTACCACCCTGGTACCGGCATATCGGGCGAACACAGGAACAGATAGGGGCTAGCGGGGTGACTAAATAGCCCAGATTTCAGTGTAATAGTCGCTGCCGGGAAATACCGGGATTTGACAGGAAATCGGGGTCCGAGAACTGAAAATCCGCGTGTCGGTGGTTCGATTCCGCCCCTGGGCACCATTCTTTTCAATATGTTAGAGCGATTTTTACATTAGTTTCTCATCGCAATTCTTGTCATAGGTAACAGCTGAGGTAACGATTTCATTGCTCAAGCAGTGCATTACGAGCATCAGGCCTATTTTGAAAAGGTTACCAATCCAACCGGCTCAACATGCGCAAGAGATGTATGGACTTTAAGAAGCTCATCGTTTTCGACATCGAAACGGTTCCCGATGCCGAGCACCATAGTGGCTAAAAGTTCCCGAAG